>Ga0181400_1001333_pt1 | contig 10223 bp, 9 predicted proteins | sample 23SPOviralmetaG_FD_130129 | JGI IMG/M metagenome (GOLD analysis project Ga0181400, IMG submission 130129) | Marine viral communities from the oligotrophic San Pedro Time Series (SPOT) site, San Pedro Channel, CA, USA - 23 SPOT_SRF_2011-06-22 | ecosystem: Environmental > Aquatic > Marine > Strait... | reverse complement strand
TGGGTACGTTCCAATCCACTATGACAAACTTCAAGTACATACGTAAGATATGGCAGAAGAACACAGAGGAAGAAAGATTGTTGGGTGTATCACTAACAGGCATCATGGACAATGAGATGCTGTCGGGTAACAGTGCTACACTAGGCAAGAACATTGGTGCTACACTTGAACTGCTACGTGATGTAGCTGTACAGACTAACAAGGGTATGGCTAAGAAGCTAGGTATCCCACAGTCTACAGCAATCACTTGTGTCAAGCCTTCTGGTACTGTTAGTCAATTAGTTGACAGTGCATCAGGCATCCATGCTAGACATAACCCACACTACATACGTACTGTTCGTGGTGATAACAAAGACCCACTTACGCAGTTCTTAATTAGTGAAGGTATCCCAGCAGAGCCTGATGTAATGAAGCCTGATAGTACTACAGTGTTCAGCTTCCCAATGAAGTCACCCAATGCGGCGGTAACACGTACTGAGATGACTGCCATTGAACAGCTTGACTTGTGGCTACTGTACCAGCGTCACTGGTGTGAACACAAACCGTCAGTCACTATCTCTGTCAAGGAGAATGAGTGGATGTCAGTAGGGTCATGGGTGTACGAACACTTTGATGAGGTGTCAGGCATCAGCTTCCTACCATTCAGTGACCACACTTATGCACAAGCACCTTACCAAGACTGTACTAAGGATGAGTACAAAGAGATGCTTGCTAAGATGCCAAAGGCAGTGAACTGGAACAAGCTGAGTGACTTTGAGAAAGAAGACACTACATCAGGTGGACGTGAGTTAGCCTGTACTGCGGGGGTCTGTGAGGTAGTAGACCTGACAGCGGCATGATAGGAGATGAATTACTTTGGTGGCAGTGGTGGATACTCATCGCTGTCACCGTTAACACAGTCATCAATACAATAGTCTTCTTTGTAGGACGTAAATTTAGAAAGGGGAAGACATGAACGTAGACTTAGTTGACCACATGGGTACTGACCTTACGGTAGTCAATGCAGCGAGGGTGTCCTTTGACAAGACATCCTCAACACTTGATGAGAAAGACGTTAAGCTAATTAACTATCTAGCTAGACACAATCACTGGTCGCCTTTCAGTCACTGCTTCTTGCAGTTTCGTGTTAAGGCACCAATCTTTATTGCAAGGCAGTTAGCCAAGCATCAGGTAGGGTTGTCATGGAATGAGGTATCACGTAGATATGTAGATAGTGAGCCTGAGTTTTATGAACCAGATACATGGAGAGGTAAGCCAGAGAATGTGAAGCAGGGTAGTGATGGAGAAGCTAAGTCACAGTACTTTCCTAATTTATATGTAGGAGATGTAACACAATTAGCCTTGACTAATTATAATAAGATGATTATACAAGGTGTAGCACCAGAGATGGCGCGAATGATACTACCTCAGAATATGTACACTGAGTGGTATTGGTCAGGTAGTTTGTATGCTTTCTCAAGAGTATGCCAACTAAGACTTGACAAAACCTCACAACTTGAGGTACAAGAAGTAGCTAGGCAAATCTCTGCCTATTGTTCAACCAAGTTCCCACGTAGTTGGGACGCACTAATGAAGGAGATTTAACATGACAAAGTTAAAAGATAAAGTAAACCTAGAGAACTACACTGAAAAAAGCTGGCTAGAAGATGGGGAGTACTGGTACAGACAGCCCGGAGATGGTGGTAGACGTAGAGTTGAAAGCCAAGTCAAAAAGAATAAGGGAAGGATGTTTGTTAATGGTAAGTACGTACCTAAGTCTCACCCATTACATAAACCCGGAAACTTTAAATCTCTGGATAGTGTTTGGTCACATGAAGAAATAGAGAAAACATCAGAGGGAGATGTTTACGCAATAACTAATCCCGCTTGGCCTCAATGGATTAAGGTAGGTAAGGCAAGCATGACATCAGACAGATGCAATGGCTACCAGACATCTTCACCATTTCGTGATTACTCAGTAATTGCTAAAATTTCTTCGGACGATAGGCATGAACTTGAAAGGGAAATGCATAGAGTGTTTACCCACTTCTCAGAAGAAAGACTTAATGAGTGGTTTAAAATAGACAGAGTTACAGCAATTAAAATCTTTAACATGAAAGTACAGGAGAATTTAAATGAGGCGTAATGGTTTAACTAAGTACGATGCTCCACTAAAAATACAATACCAGTGGGGTTACGATGCCTTCATTAAAGGCCAAACAACTGGAAAGAAAGGAAGACTTTTTGCACGAGACAGCAACATGGATACTAATACCATGCAGCATCGTGAATGGGAGCGTGGTTACAATGATGCCTACTACGCTAATCTAAAACAGGTACAGCATAATGAGCAAGCTAGAAAACGAAGTTAAGCAGTGGATGAAAGAGAGGTACAAAGACATGAATGTTAATGTTTACCAAGAGAAGGCAGTAGCCACAGCAATCTACCCTGAGACACATAAGATTACATACCCGGCATTGGGTATGGCAGGTGAAGCAGGGGAAGTTGCTAACAAGGTTAAGAAGATTATCAGGGATGGTAAGAAGAGCCTACCAGATGATTGGCAACAACAACTAGCCTCTGAGATTGGAGATGTACTCTGGTACTGTGCGGCACTAGCACGAGACTTAGATATGTCACTAGCCACAATCATGGCGGCTAACCTTGACAAACTAAAAGCCCGACAAGAGCAGGGTACACTTGGCGGGTCAGGGGATAAACGATAGACACAAAAAGAGGGGGCTTAATTGCCCCCTTTAATTGTTTTATTTTATTAGAAGGGTTTCTTTCCACCTTCAGTTAAGAACCAAAAGGCTTCATCCTCATCAATACTGTTACCGTCAGTGTATGTTACCTTATATAGCTCATTATACTTTGTTTTTTCCCTGCTTGACATAGACCGCCAATTGGCTCTAAGCAAACGAGTAAGAGACTCCTCAGTTGCTGCTGTTTGCGGATTCATAACCATAGCTCTTGATAAACCTCTAAATTTATTTACTTGCTTCTTCAAGTAATATCTTTTTAGCTTATCCGTTGGTATAGTTCTGTATTCTTCAGACCGTAGATAGGCAAACACTTGCCTGTCCATAAACTTACCCATTTGTGTTCTAGCATCATTAGATAAAGGACCATCTAGTTTAATTTTACGTGGGCTAATTTCAAAGTAATCAAACTGCAACCTATCTAGTTCTTCTTTAGTGTAAGTTTTTCTCTCTGTAGGAGTAAGACCTGTAATTTGTTTTAAGAAAGGGTTGACTCTAGTTATTGGCCCCGGACGTATAGGAGAACCTGCAGCCTCTCTTCCACCACTAAAGTTCTCACCTACAGTGGCAGGAATAGAACGAGTAGATTGCTTTAGAAAATATTCCCAAAAATTAACATCGGTATTGTCTGTCAGTACTCTGTATTCTGGGTCAAGTGTACCTATAACATCTTTAAGCATACCTGCACCTACAGTAAATGTATTGACATAATCACCTAAGAACTTAATAGCATTTTCTTTGTTCTGTAAATCTGTTTCTCCTGCCTCTTCGCCTTCAAGAAGAACTTGAACAAAACCATCTATAACTCGTAGACCTGTACCTGCACGTCCTTGACCACCTGTCAATGCTTTAACCATTTCACGAGTTGAATAGGGTATAGTAGCAGTTACTTTGTCATTGTCATGCCATTTAGGTATTGGTCCTAAAGATGTCTCTGAACCTGCATACCTATATAGTAAATCTGCCATCAATGCAAATGCAGAAAAGGGACCAATAGAAGCCTGTGCATCAAAACCACCACCGGAAGTAGGGTCTTTATAATCATATGCACCTGTATTCTCATTACCAAACTTTTCACGCAATCCTAAGAAAGTACCTAGTATAGTTAAACCACCAAGTTGTTTACCAATAGTTTCTGTATCTACTGCTATTAAACCTTTCTTACCTGTCTTACCAGACTTATTAAGTATGCCACCTAGATTAAGCATACCTACAAGAGGAGCGTGTTCATAAGCAAATCTAAACTGATTGACTAGATAACGAGGAAAAGGTATTACAGTAGAACCAGCTACGCTACTACCAAAACCAATAATACCATTAGCAAGTGTATTGAAAGCACCCTCACGCCCTTTAAAATCACCTGTCTGATAGGTAAACTCAAAGGCTTCTTTCATCGCATCGCTAAGAGTATCATCTCCTATCTTTTGAAAGTTACCTGATTTCATTAATGTGTTTAGATTGTTTACTGTTAAATCATCACTAATTTTTATAGGGTTAGCAGCTAACGCTTTATTTACTTCACGAGCAAAGATAGCACGTTTAAACATATTATCAGACATGGTATTAAAGTAGTTTGCCTTACGAGCGAAACCTAATATACCACCTTCCTGACCTGTCATATTACCTATGTCACCCATACCTCTAAATAGTTTTTGAACGGCTTTGTTTTTACCAAACTTAGGGTCTTGTAATAAACGAAAGAATGCCTCACTAGAAACAGAAGATGTTCCCAATACCATATCCTTTAGAAAAAAAGATTGCACTCCTGTTTTTAACTGAGCAATACCTAAACGAACATCATAGTCTGCACCTGCTTTTACTTGTGCATCTGTAGGGTTGAAGCCCTTTTTTACCTTACCCTTAACTATATTAGCAATACCTGCACCCATATTATCCATAGTATAAATATAGTTACGCATATATCCGTTTGTTGTATTACGTACTGTCGTTGCGGCCTGTACAGTCATAAGACCAATACGGGCTTTGTTTATATTAACAGCAACATTACTTGCTTTAGTAAGGGCTGAAGCGGCATTAGCTTCTTCTGCTGCTTGTTTTCCTGCCGCAGATGCTACACCCATAACGTCACCTACATTTGCCATCTCATCATCTAACTTGTTAAGAAGGTTCATGGAGTTTTGATAGGTTTCTTTACGTGCGGCAGCACTTACTGTACCCATTAAAGATGCGGCGCGGGATATTTCAGCAGCAAACAAAGGACCAAGCTGAGAGAAAGTTACATTATGGTCTTCTAATATTTTATTAAATGTTTGAGCATCTATATGTTCGTTAGCTAATCCCCTAACAAGACGTGATGTGAATCTTTCCGCTTTACCTTTAGGTAAATTAGGTAGGTCTCCTATAGCATCATCTATTCTTGCAGCAGCAGCAGAAATGTTTTCTATTTCCATCTGCTCTAAAGTTTTACCTGCATCATTTAATTGTTTTACGCGTAGGGTTTTACCTTCAGCTAATTCTTCTGGTATGGTTTCACCAAGAGATAATCTACCTAACCTCTCTTTTTTTACGCCCTCTTCTACGGAAGATAAAAATTCATTCGCTATATTTTTTGCTGGACCTTCAGACAAAGTTTTTACGGAAAGTTCATTACCCTTTTCAGCAGCAGCCACCATTTGTTTTTCTGTTGCAATGGCAATCTCTTCTGCACCAAAGCCTGTCATAGCACGTCTAGTGCCTGTGTATGTACCTAAAGTACCACTGGCTACAGTAGATAAACCTGCTGCTAATGCTACATTAGTCATATCTATTTCGTCTTTTATACCTGTGTCAACACGAATAGATTCTTGAGCAGCAACTGTTCCTGCCGCAACGGGAGCATCAATAGCCACAGATGCTAAACCAGTAGTTTTAGCACCACGTTTAATAGCTTCACGTATTCCTAACTTAATACCTTGATTAGCAGCTAAAGCACCAGCCTTACCTGCCCCAAAAGAAAACATACCCGCATAAGTAGAGGGTGCGGAAAATACTCCACCCAAATAATCTTGCGCCGCTGTAAAACCAAAGTCACTGTCCATTTTATCGAAGGTATCCATAAGTCTACCTACTCTTTCACGGTCCTCTACATTAGCATCCTGTATATATGTAAAGTCTTTTAAAGCAGTTACTTCATTCACGTTTTGATAACGAAAATGTTCCATGTATGCATCATACACTTGCTCATTAGTTTCTAGTTCTTCTAACCCATAACCGCCACGGTCAGTTAAAAAATAAACAGCATCATCTATAAAATCATCTTCTTTTAAAAGACTGTCCTTGTTTAAAAACTCAGGAGCATAATTATTATATACTTTAGTGCTATCAGTCACTATGGTACTCCTGCTAACTTCGCAGCCGTTATTAAGCCGTAAGGTTGGCCCGTTTGTGGGTCAATCAGCTTCGCTAATTTTCTTAAATTTACCTGATAATTTTTACGTGCAGCAAATGCTGTTTGTATTTTTTGAAGTAAATCATCTCGTTGTGATTTAGCTTTTACGCTGGCAGTAGATGCTCCTGTACTAGCAGATGCATTTGCCGCCGCATTAGTCTGAGTCTGAACAACAGTTGATTGAGTAGCACTAACGCCCGGAAATACTTTTACTTGTCTGCCACCTTCTACTAACATTTCTAAGTTTGTGTTTACGTACATGGTGTCAGGAACTAATGCAAAGTAAGCATCAGTTATACCATCTGTAGAAGCTGGGTAAAATTTAAACATTTGATTGCTAGAGGTTGCTTTTGCCATAATATCTCGCATTTGCGCTGGTGTCATTCCGGCTCTAGCACCTTTGTCTAATTCCTTAATAGCAACTGCGTTTGCACTATCCATTTCTCTTATAGCAGCATTAGATAAGTTACTAGTGTTAAATGTTGATTGAGTACCAGCCTGAGTAGTAACAGTAGACCAATCTCCCGGTTTTGCTAAACCTTGTTGTGTAGCTACCATAGCAGTCAATGTAGTAGTATAGTTTTGAATCTGAGGTTCTGTAAATGGTTCCCCCGGAACAAAATTATTACTAGCTACTAATAAATCTAGTTGTGTTCTAGCCGCAACTAACTCTTCTTCTATCTCTGCTCTTTGTGGTCCTACTGCATCCTCTAAATCCGTCCGTAGATTTTGCATAACACTTGCTAGTTTTTTAGATGCGCCTTGAGTATTAGACATATCCATTAGCTGCCATTCAAATACGCCTCTACCTTTAATTAGAGGAGGCATATCCAATAAAGATGTTTTACCTGCACCTAGTATAGCTGCGTCTGCTGCAATTTCAGCTTGCACACTTTCTCTAGCAGATTCTTCATCACCAAAGTATTTCATTAAACCAGTACGTAAATCTGGTAACTTACTAAAGTCATAAGACTTCATAGGAGAAGTCATAAAATTAGCCATCTGTATAGCAGTAGTTTTACCACCTGTTTTTTCTTCTAAACGTAAAGCTGCAATTGGGTCAAAACCACTATTAGAATTATCTCTAGCTGCTACTAACTGTGCTACCCTTGCTTGTGTTGCGGCAAGACTTCCTGCATCATTATATATATAACGAATGGTATCAACATCAGTGTCCAACTGTGCTGTCATCTCTTGAATAGCTTTCAAGTTAGCTGCAGATTCTTGGTCAAATCTTGTTTTTTCAGTAAGAGTTTGTTCTAAACCTAAGTCCGTATACTTTTCTTTTTTTCTTTTGGTATCAGCCATATCTTCTTTTAAGGCTTTATCTACAGACGTAGCAAAACCCTCAATAAAACCTTCACCAAATTTACCTAAGTTTATACCTAACATAATTAAGTTCTCCGCGCCATAAGACCTGTGCTAACTTCTTCTTCTTCAACTGGCTCTTCTTCTAAAACAGGTACTTCAGTAACTACATCATTACTACCTATGTCCTTTTGTTTTTCCTTAAATTCGTTCATAGCTTTAGCCATAGCAATCTTAGATGGTTCTTCTGTATCTTCTTCTAACCCTGTTGTATACGATATACCTGCCTTATCTGCCAACAGCATAACAAACTCCATAAGGATAGGAGAAACTATAACACCTATATCTACACTATGTACACCGTCCATAACGCTAGACAATTGAATAGTGTTGACTATAGATGTAACAGGAACTTTCATTTCAAGTACATTAAATAATTCATTTTTAAATGCGTCTGTAGACATACGATTTATATAATAGTCTACCGTTTCTTCAACAGTAGAATACTTTGCGGGTCTTTGCCAAGGTCTGCCACCTAGTTCCGCAGTCAAACTCATACCCGGAATAGGAGCATCTACATCAGGAGTAATCTGTTGCATTATTAAAATCTTTCCTTTTATTAGCAATCACATTAAACAGTTCCGCACCTATATCTGATGGGTCTTTAGTTTTATTTTCCATATTACTAGATACTGAACGTCTTGTCAATAGACCTGATGTCTCTTCTTCTTTTATTTTTGGCGTACTTGTTGTATCTCTGTAGTTACTTTGATACCGTGAGTAACCCGCTATTAATTGTTGCATAGAATCCATTATGTATAATCCTTACTTAAAAAGTTCCAATCCAAGCACTACCTAAAGTACCGACTAGACTACCTAAAGCAGTACCCGCTGCGGAAGAAGAAGATTCTGAGGCAACAGCCTTGCGTGTTTTTGCATCAATGTTTGCAACAGCTAATTTATTATTTCTTTCTAGTTCATTCTCCGCAGATGTCCATGCCCATTCCATTGTATCAGAATAATACTGCCATAGATTATCATATGCAGTATTACTAATGTCTAGTATAGCAGAGGCGTTTAATTCATTAGCACGATTAACTGCAGCAGTATCCGCTGTGGCAATCTGCCTACGCCACTGTGCATTAGACTGTGCAATTACAATCTGGTTCTGTGCGTTGAACTGGTCACGTTGATTATTCATTTCAGCATTAAAACGCTCTACCGTGTTAGATTGACCCGCATTGAATTGTGCTTGTGCATTAGCTTGTGTAGCATTAAACTGCGAAGTCTGTTGAGATAGATTAGCAAAGAACTGGTCAACTTGGTTTTGACTAGTTGCATTAAACTGTGATGCAGCATTAGTAGCAGCTTGGTCTGTAAATAAAGCCTGTGACCTTTGTTGAGCTTTAAACAATTCAGTTTGCTGAAGATTAGATAAGTTAGCCATATCTTTTTGTAAAAAGGCTTGAGCATTATTAACAGCAGCTTGCTGACGATTATTAAGATTAGATGCATCCATTTGCGATACTGCAGCAGCTTCAGCCATAACCATTGCCTGTGAGTTAGACAGGTTGTTTAAATTCATAGTGTTAGTAGCACGAGAGTTTTCTAATTGCACCTGCTGTTCTGCAGTAAAATTCATATTAGCAATATCAGAGATACGAGATGCATTTTGTACACGTGCTTGAAAGGCTTGGTCAAACTCTATGCCTATAAAGGTAGCACGTTGCTGTGCAGCAAGCATAGCACGTTGTTGTGTGTTAGATAAATTTTGAGCCTCAAACTGTGCTACAACACTGGCATCTGCCTGTGCAATAGGTAACGCAGATTCCATAGTAGCTTGTACAATAGCTTGACCAGCAAGGCTACTAGCACCTAGACCACGAGCAGCCATAGCTTGTGTTGCACTACGCATTGCACCAGCGGCCCATGTAGGAGGATTAGCAGCATCAAAGTTTGCAGTTAGAGATGCAAGCTGTCCCTGTACTGTAGCTTGTGTTGATGGTGTAGCAGTAGCCGCTTGTATCTGCTCAGTAAAAGTAGCGGCTGTTTCTGCATCTGCAACACCAGTAATTAACTCACCATCTTGAATACTACGCTGTACTGGATTATCAATAAGAGTGGCATTACCCTGTGCGGCAGTTAAGTTTCCTACACTAGTGGCTGTTTGTTGCGCCGCAGTTATTTCAGAGCGTGGGTCTAAATTAGTTTGTGCGGCTTGTGTTGCATTCATAGCAGCGTCAACCGCTGGTGCAGCAGTAGCAGCTTCCATTACATTTGCTTGCATATCTACTTGAGGAGTTGTTTGTGCCGTTGTAGCCATTGCAGTAGGTACAGCAACAGAACCTGTAAGTTCGCCTGTACCTTCCGCTATCCTTTGGTTTGGCCCTGTAGGTGTCATAGCAGCTTGAGTTACACCACCCTCTGGTAAGGCAGGGTTATATACACGGTCGATTGTTGATTGACCTATAGTAGGTGTTTTATCCTCCTTATTACCCTTAGTGTCACCACCTTTCTTCATCTTAACCACACCGCCACGTGCCATCTGCATTGCGGCATTGTTATACTTCTGCATCTGCTGTTGACGCATTGGGTCTTGTTCAATGTAGTTCTGGAACTGGTTCATGTCACCAGTGTAGCCCATTGCCCCTGCAATCTTATTCATTGCTTGTGGTTTAAACGCTTTGAACTGCATCATATTACTTCATTCCCATAAATACTGTAACCACCATAGCTACCATAGCAAGTGTGCTACACATTATCATGGCCTCTAGTCGCCACATTC
>Ga0181400_1001331_pt1 | contig 10236 bp, 14 predicted proteins | sample 23SPOviralmetaG_FD_130129 | JGI IMG/M metagenome (GOLD analysis project Ga0181400, IMG submission 130129) | Marine viral communities from the oligotrophic San Pedro Time Series (SPOT) site, San Pedro Channel, CA, USA - 23 SPOT_SRF_2011-06-22 | ecosystem: Environmental > Aquatic > Marine > Strait... | reverse complement strand
GTTTGTATGTTTAAGAATGCTTTACAATAACGGAAGTTTCCCCCGTGCGTATGTCAGTAGAGATGAAAATGTCATCGTCGCAGCCTAACTCTTTTAAGCGAGCTAGTTTGTCGGCCTCACTCATTCCTTTAGTCGTTTGGCAATAGACGTTCTCTAGGACTTCAGTTATCGAAGCGTGTTCTGTGCTGTCTGGGTTTAGTATTTTGTTATTCATGGTTTGTTTATGGTTAGTTTATGGTTAGAGTTAAAGCGTGTGCAGGCCGTAGCAAACGCAAATGATTGCCGCTACAATGCTAGCAACCGTGCAGATTGCTAGGATTTGATTGTCTGTCAGTTTGTTCATGGTTTGTTATAATCTGTGACGGATGCCAAGTTCTATAAGAAGTTCTTCGGCCTCCTCTATCGCCATGTTAAGGTGCTTCGGTCGGCATTCAAAATCAAGTTGCAAAACTTCTTCTAGAAGCTCGTTAAGTATTTTTAGCGTTTGTGATTTTTTATCATTCATGGTTTGTTTATGGTTTGTATTACTTATAGAAGATATGTTTGCCTATGATGCAAGTCTTTTTAAGTGAGCTTGCCCAATATGGATTGCAGTAATCAGCGTGATAGTGATCCGCGCCGCCAGTATAATTCGTAGGTGCCCCGGTGACAATGGCCATAGCTTCGATAAAGCGCGGGTGCGCCTTTGCTTTGGCTAGCAACTGGTCAATCCTTCCGCTATTCCAACAGCTAAATTGTTTACGCTGTAAGCACACTTGCCTGGGCGTTAGCTTGCGCTTTGCCGCACGGTTGCGTATTACTTCATTGACGGCTTCCATAGATCCGAGCGCATACTCACCGCCGGCCTCCAGGATAAGCGTCGCCGCGACTATCTCGGAAGCATTGCCGGATAGGTTTGAGACTAAGCCCATTGCAAGGGCTAATAATAATTGTTTCGTTTTCATATTATATACTTTCTATTTTTACTGGTTATTGTTTATTGGTTTTATTTCTTTACCCATTGATTAGGATCTTCCCTCTTTCTTCCCTGAGATAGCCATAAATCATAGACGAAACCATAATCTTGCCCAATATGTTTAGACAGTTGCTCAAATAGTCTCTCCCTTACAAGGCTGTCACCCACACCAATGTAGTCGTAGACATCATAGTCACCATAGAGTATATTCCTCAACCCTAAAAAGGTGATGCCTTCCTTGATTTCCTTGCCCATTGAATCTTCCGGAAATTGCTTCATGTAGTATTGCTTAATATTCATTTTATATACTTTCTATTTTTGTTGTTATTGATTAGCCAAATGGGTTTGATTCGTGAGCAATGATGCCCCCGTCAAATTCTATCAAGACACCATTGTCTTGAATATATTCCTTGATTGAATCTAGCACCTCATCATGAAAGTTGCCATCACAATCCGTGACAGACTGATCTTCAATCTCTCCCGTCATTGGGTTTTCATACTCTATCCCAAATTCCTCACGATAGTTCATGAAGTTCTCTTCCGCAAAATCTATTAAGCTTTCATACTCGCTGTAATCGCAGCGGATCGCAACGGGATCAAATTCAATAGACATTTCGCAATCCTCTTCCAACTGTTCTAGATATTCAATCAAGGCAAATGCCCCCGCCCTTGTCCAGGCGGCGCATTCATCATTAGTTAAGGCCTTGGCGCATTCGTAGGTCGTCATTTCTGTTTTCATATTTTATACTGATATATTGTGTTAATAGATTGCCCATCTTTAGGCACCCCAAAGCCCGCACGAGTCAGGGACAAGGCGGGCAAGGGTTGGAAGAGTTGAGGCTTATTGGAAGTAAAGAGGTCTTGCCCAATCTTGCAGTTCTTTAATGGTATCAAGCCATTGATAGCATCTACCAATCACCATGTAGTATTGCTTGTCAGCATCATTTGGGAAATACAAGTAATGCCAAAGGGTTTCTTTGCACACATGAACCTCTACCTCCCCATCTTCTTCCCATTGCTCCATGTCATAAACTCCATACTCGTCATATTGACTAGGTTCAATCTTAAAAGTATCCTTAAAAAGAGACTTAGCAATGCCGGTCTCCTTGTCAGCTTGCAATTGATTTACAATATCAGCTTCCTCATTTATCCTTTCAGCTAGGTAATGCTTGGCGACACGCTCTTTATTAGTCCAATGATGGATCGCACCCCTCACGTCATGTAAGCGTCTTTCTAGTTTAGTGATTTGCTTTTCGCTTAATTGTTTTCCGTTGTTCATATTATATACTTTCTATTATTGGTTATTGATTAAAGGGTAGCTTCAAACTCTTGAACTACCTTGATAGTTTCTTCTAATGTTTCGCAAGTTTGGTGATTATGACGATTTCCATCTCCAAATGTTACTGAGTAGGTGTCAAATTCTTCATTGTCCATATCAAACCTTGTAGAGTTTGGTAGGTAGACTTCCATGAAGTCATCATAGTTTGGGTTAGGTATATCTCTACTAATCGACGCAACGCAATCATTGCCATAAGAAACGTCAGCCCACTTGTCACCAAGTGCACTCAATAGATTGCTAATGATTGGATTTGCTAGCTTTGGATTATGTTTGTTGAATGTAGTCATTTTATATACTTTCTTCTATTGTTTATATTGATACTGATAAAATGGCATAAAAAGCCAAGCAAGTGGAAATTAATATAATAGCTAAAATTTTAGTTTCGTTATTCATTTATATACTTTCTTTGTTGGTTATGATAAGCAAGTGCGCTTAACTTATGCCAGTGAAAACCTATGTTTAAACATATGTCAATAGTTTATTTGATTTAATTTGAATTAATTTTATACCGAACTTTTACCGCATTAAATGCAACGCAAGCTTGCCCATTGAATACATTCAATCTGTCTAAATTAATTTGATATACATGAAAGCTTGCCAAGTTTCCGGACAGAACCGGCAAGAAAGAAGCTATTACTGGGACAAGTGAACAGACTAACACTAGTGAACAGCTGTGCAGCGGGGGGCGGGGTCGCGTATTTTTTTTCTTTCGTTGTAGTAGTATACATAAACTGCCCTTTAAAAAATGTAATCTAATTGGGGTTTGTTTTCTAGGGTATACTTATGAGGTGCGTTTTGCACTTTAGGGTCTAGGGCTTGACATACCCAAAGGTGCAATATACACTTTAGGCTATGAGGTCATTGTTAGACAAAGTGGAGTGGAGATATAATCCTACGTGGAGCTTAATGGAAGAAGAAGAAGAGATATGGGGGGATGATCGCTTGAGCCTAAAGGCTAAGGGGATATGGGCATATATGAAGTCTAAGCCTGGCAACTGGGACTTCAGTGCTAAGAGGATAGCAATGGAGAGCAAGGACGAGACTAAGAGTGTTCAAAGAGGGATGAAGGAGTTAGAGGAGTGTGGTTATTTAAGTAAGAGGAAGTTGGGCAATGGCAGGGTTCATTATACGCTCGTACCAGAGTCCTATGTAGGGATAGAGCCAGGGCTTGACAAAAGTAGTTTAGATGATAGTAATGGATATAAATATGGGAGATGAGGAGACTCAGTTAGATTTAAAGACTAGGATGAGGGATGCTTTGGCTCCTATGCTTGCTAACGAGCAGGAGAAGACGGCCAAGAATAGTTTGCCTAACAACAACCCAGAGAAGTGGTTGACGGCAGCGTCTTTGTTTCTATCAGGGGCTAGTGTGCATGAGGTCAAGAAGACGATGACCTTGAACCATCACATAGCCAAACGCATCAATGGCATAGTCAAAGCGTCTGACGACGCTAGGGTGTTTAGGCAGGAAAGGGCTATACAGTTGGCTTCTACCATAGATGAGATTAATAGCATAGGGGAGAAGATAGCGGCTAGTTACTTAGATGGTTCTCCAGAGGCAGAGGAGAAGATAAAGAAGGCAGAGACTAAAGCCCTAGCCAATCTAGCGGTAGCACAGGAGAAGCTGCACAGAACCTTTGATAATGTCACCGGAAACAATGTTCAGAAGATAGAGGTTAGACATATAACAACCCCGGAGGAGGCCATGAGCCTCATAGATTCGCTGCCAGAGGCAGAGGTAATAGATATAGAGGAAGATGGCTAGGTCACTCATAGATGAAAGCTACGATCCCATCTACAATCAGATTCGTGGGATACTAGGAGAGCATTTCGAGAACTACTGCTTCATAGTAATGGATGAGCAGGGTGAACTATTCTATGACTACAATCATTTGCCAGCGGGTAGAATGCTTTTGCGTGAGATGCAACTAGAAATTAGTGACGACAACATAGAGATTGAGTGGGAGTTTGGGAGCGACTCAGATGAATTAGATGATGATGCAATGGACTAGACACCCCACAATACCTACTCCGGATAAAGGAAGGCTCAAGGCTCTCCTAGACTACAAGGGAGCACAGGCTGTGTATGATGTATGGAAGGCGCGTGAGGATGCTATTAAGCTAACTATAGAAGACCCTCTGCGTCACGGGGTGAACTTAGTTAGTTGGGATAGGATTAGATGGGCATTGTCTGAGTATAACGAGGTCTTAGTTCTTGGTGGTAACCGTGGTGCTAAGACTACGGGTATGGCTAAGATATTTATGGAGTCCATTACCAAGCACACAGATGGACACGTAGTATTGTTCTCACAGAACGCTGATACGTCCGTAAAGGTTCAGCAGGCTGCTATGTGGGAGTTTATGCCAAAGGAGTTTAAACGTAAGACTAAGGGCATTGAGGGCTACATTAACTACTCTATGCAGAATGGTTTTACTGGTCAGTCTTTTATTTTCCCAGATACCAGAACACGTGTAGACTTCAAGACCTATACGCAGTTTAGTAATAACCATACCATCTTAGAGGGTTTTGAGTTTGGGTTTCCCAATCTAGGCAACCACCCAGAGAACGTAGGTATTGGCAATGATGAGTATCTAGGTGATTCTACGCTTATCAACACACAGCGTTTCCGTCTGGCTACCAGAGACTCTAGGCTAGTCACAGGGTTTACCCCTATCGATGGCTACACAGAACTCATTGCTGACTACCTAAGGGATGCAGAGATTATTGAGACTAAACACGCAGAGCTAATAGATGAGCCTGTTCCTGTAAAGCAGTATAGCGTAAACAGGGATGCCGGCATTGTGTATCTGCACACAGATGAAAACCCATTTGGTGGTTATGATCGTATAGCCAAAGACCTAAAGGGCAGACCTAGGGAAGAGATACTAACTCGTGCATACGGGGTTCCTGTTAAGTCTATGACTACCCTGTTCCCATATTTTAGCACCAAGGTTCATGTGACAGACGAACTGCCTAAGATTACTAAAGAAACTCACACGGTATACCAGGTAGTTGACCCTGCGGGTGCTAGGAACTATGTAGCCATATGGGCTGCGGTAGACAAGCAGGGGTTTATCACTGTCCTGCGTGAGTGGCCTGACAGGGACAGTTATGGCGAGTGGGCGTTGTCTGGTGATCCTAAGTGGAAGTTTGGTCCAGCAGCTAAGAAGATAGGGCATGATGTCCAGGCATACATAGATGAGTTTAGGGATATAGAGAGTGACTTAGGCGTAGAGGTGTTTGAGCGTATAGGTGACTCACGTTTCTTTGCCAGAGAGAATGAGGACAACACAGATCTGTTTGAGAGCTTTTCTTCTAAGGAAATGTTCTTTATACCCTCAAGCGGAGCAGACATCGAGACGGGGCTGTCTGGGCTAGACGAGTGGATGCGTTACAATCCCAACGCAGAGGTAGATGATGCCAACAAGCCAATGCTTAAGATACACTCATCCTGTGGCAATTTGATACAAAGTTTAATTAACTGGGGACATAAAGGAAAAGTAGATGAACCGCTGAAGGACTGGATTGACCTTCTACGTTATCTACGCATGGCTAACGATGGCTATGGTCCAGACTATGTTGCTGACACTTCTATGAATACAACAAGAAAATCCGGAGGAGGATACTAATGGCAAAGAAAAGATTATTTCAAATAGCAAAGGAATGTGGTGTTCCTTTTGAAGAAGCACTAGAGCTAGCATTTCAGAATTTAGAGGAGGACATGATTACAGGCTCAAAGCATTTAACCTGGATTAACGAGAAGGGGCAGGAGATATTAGATGATGTCATACCTATGCCTAATGTGTCGGCTGACAAAGAAAGCGAGAAGGAGCCAAACAGATTAATATACAGGGGCAAAGTTTTGAGGGAGTGTCCAAACCCCATGTATGTTGCCGTTCATCACCGAGAACGCTTCTGTAAAGTTAACGTAAAGATTACTCGCAGGATGCAGGGCAAGCTAATTGGTAAGATGATTTATTTTGAAGAAACTAAAGAAGGAGACGTAACTAAATATCATTGGATAAAAAAGATTTGATATATATGATAAACTAGTAAATACCAATGTTAAGCGATAAAATTTCTGAGGAACTAACTTACGTCGGCAAAGAACCAGGTGTTCAGGCTCTGCGTCAAGCATACAATCAAACCCTGACGGAGCTAGACTCTTACTTCGATCTATGTCGTAGTAGCTACGACGACAGACGTAACTGGTGGCCCGGCAAGAGTCGTGACCTGCGTAAGCATGGTGCAGATGCTTTCCCGTGGGAAGGTGCAGCAGACATGGAGTCCCATGTCATTGATGAGCGTGTTACCAAGTTGGTATCATTGTTTCTTTCTTCAATGAAACGAGCCAACGTAAGGGCTTACCCTGTGGAGGTAGGAGACATTGCTCGTTCTAAGGTAGTATCTAACTTCCTTAAGTGGATGGTATCTAGTGGTTACATTCCTCGCTTTAATCAAGAGATGGAGCTAGGAGCCAACTATATGTTAGAGCGTGGCTTGTTGATTACCTATGTGGGATGGCACAGAGAAGACAGACGCTTTCTTCAGAAGCTAGACATTGATCAGATTGCTCAAATGTCTCCAGAGCTTGCTACTATTATCCTAGAAGGTAATGACGACGATCAAGTCGTTCAACTGATAAAAACAACTTTTGACGGTGTAACTGACCGCAAAGCCAAAAGAGCACTCAAAGAAATACGAAAAACTGGAGTTACGGAGCTTCCGGTAGTGCGTCGTCAAATTGATGTTCCAGATGTAAAGACGCTAGCACCTGATGGAGACTTTATGTTTCCAGCTTATGTTACCGATCCTCAACGCTCACCATATTGTTTCTGGCGCACATACTATACTGCCCAAGAACTAGAAAACAAAGTTGTTACTGACGGATGGGACGAAGACTTTGTAGATTACATGATTGAGCATTACCGTGGGGTAAACATTGATTCTATTGAGCGTGAGCAAGAAGGTCGTCGTTCTATTAGTCTTACAGATTCTGCATACGAAGCAGATGAACTTATAGAGATTGTTCATTGCTACCAACGTCTAATTGACCCAGAAGATAGTTGTGAAGGTATCTACGAAACTGTCATGCACAAAGACTTTGATGGTAACGAAGGACTAGGAGTTCCAGGCTACGCTAAGTTTGCACTTATGAATGGCTACGAAGACTACCCAGTTGTAGTTACAAAGCTATCAGAGGACAGCAAGCGTCTCTACGATACACAGACTATCCCTGATGTATTGCGTGGCATTCAACAGCAAGTAAAGGTAGAGCGAGACTCTCGCATTGACCGCAACAGTCTAGCTACCCTTCCACCAATTATGCACCCTATAGGTAATGCACCTAAAGACTGGGGACCCGGTAGATACATACCATACCGACGTAAGGGAGAGTTTGAGTTTGGTCCTACCCCAAATTTCAATCAAGGTTCTCTAGAGATGGAACAAACTATGGAAAGACAAGCCAACGCGCTAGTAGGATTAGATTATCAAGATCCCATGAGCCAGATGCGTAGGCAGTTCTTAGTAGACAAGTTCCTATCTCATTGCGCCGATGTTCTAAAGCTAGCATATCGTTGCTTCCAACGGTTCGGACCAGACAGTATTTTCTTCAGAGTTACGGGCAGTCCAGACCCCCAAGTCTTTGACAAGGGTGATCCAGATGAGAACTTCGACATCTTAATTAATTACGATGTATTAAACTCTGATCCAGAGGCTCAAGAAAATAAACTAAACCAGTTAGTTTCATTAACTGAATTAGACAGGAACGGCAGGATTAGCATTGATCGTCTGCTTGAGGTAGCTGCTAGTAGCATTGATCCAACTCTCGCAGATGCAATACTGCAACCGGCAGAGGAAGCACAGGAGCAAATCGTTAAGCAAGTTACAGACGACTTGACAAAAATCTTTGCAGGCATTGAAATGCCAGCTCGTCCAAATGGCGGTCAGATTGCATTGCAAGTTATCGAGCAATATGCTTCTCAGCCAGATGTAGCACAAAGAATAGAACAAGATGAATCATTCAGAGCTAGGATGGAAAAATACCAAGGTCAGTATATGTTTGCTATGCAGCAAATGCAGAATGCACAGATTGGTAGAATTGGCACAGACCCCGCTCAAATGGGTGAAGTGGATACTCAAAGCATCTAGATAATTCATGGAAGAAGATATTAAGACCCTCGCTAACTACGAAGCCTTTGCTCGTTTTATTTATTCTATTGAGGCAGCCCGTGAAGAGGTTATTGCTGACATGGCAAACGCATCTACAGAAGTAATACAGCAGTTGAGTGGCCGTATTATAGCTTATGATGACATTCTAAAGATGGTAAACTGGGACGATCTTCGTGTTCGTCATAGCCAACAACTTGCATAGGGTGTTACAATAAATTTATCGCAATCATCCAGCGTACACGGATGGACGAATTATGACAGAAGATCACTCAAACGACATCGCCGAGTCGTTAACAAATTCGGTGGCAACAAACATAACAGTGTCCGAGCTTGCCGCTCGACGCTTAGGTGCTAGCCAAGCATCCGAACCAACGGAGGAAGTCGAACAGACTGAAGAAGTTGTAGAGGAAGCGGAAGTTGCATCAGATGAATTGGAAGAAACAGAGGAAGTTGTAGAGGAATCAGACGAGAGTTCTGAAACCGAAGCAGAGTCTGAAGTAACTTCTGAAGACGTTCTTTCACAGTTTGACCTCGATGAAATGTCGGAGGATGACCTTAACGATCTTGGTAAGAGACTTGGCAGTAAAGCTGTTGAACGGTTTGGAAAACTAACCGCACAACGCAAAGCTGCTGAAGAAGAATTACAAAAGCTACGTTCAAGCATGGAAGCAGATTCTGGCGATCCACTTAAAGGAAATCAGCAAATCAAAAATAACCCCTACGGTAACATTGATACCCTAGAGGGAATTAAAGATAAAGCTGATGAAATAAATAGTATCGTAGAATGGGCTGAAGATGTATTGTTCAATGCTGATGGTTATGGTCCTGACGACATAGTAACTGAAGTTGAAGGAAAAGAATTAACCAAGGCTGATATACGCAAGAGCTTGCTCAATGCACGTAAAAGCCGGGATAAGTTTCTTCCTGCTCAACTAAATGTCCTTCAAGCCAAAGAGCATGGCAAACAACTCAAAGGTTCTTTTATACAAAAAGCCCAAGAGGAATTGTCCTGGCTACAAGGTAAAGACAATGATACTCGTAAGCAATATGAGGCTATGATAAATGATCCACGCTTTGCGGAACTAGAGGGTGCAGTTGCACCTGAAATCTCAGCACAGCTACCATATATCATGGCTCACGCTGCTAACAGTTTATATGGACGCAAGCCAGTTACAGAATCTAAGCAATCCGCTAGATTGAATCCACCTAAGCAACCAACTGGTGCAGGTGCTCAATCAGAACGGAAGGTAGATTCTAGGGTCAAGAAAGTAAACGAATATAAAAATCAATTCAGTAAAACAGGCAGCAAGAGTGATTTTGTAACTCTCAGAACCCTACAATTACAAAACCGATAAATTAATATACAATGTCATTTACAAATACATTTGATACTACAAATACAGGGTCGGCTGTTTCTAACCGCGAAGACTTGACTGATGTCTTGACTATCCTCGCTCCAGAAGAAACTCCAATCCTCTCGTCCGCCGATAAGAAAAAAGCTTCCTCAACATTCGTTGAATGGACAGTTGACAGTCTTGCGGCTCCTAGCACTTCTGGTATTTCCGAAGGTGCTGATGTCACAGCTTTCACTGACCAGTTCGCTGGCCGTGCAAAGCTTGGTAACCGCGTACAAAAGTTCCGTCGCGACTACATGGTATCCGATATGCAAGAAGCTGTCGATTCCGTAGGTCCTGCTAAGATTGCTCAAGCTGAAGCTAAAGCTATCCGTGAACTAAAGCGCGACATTGAAGCAACCCTTGCTTCTGC
>Ga0181400_1001329_pt1 | contig 10238 bp, 6 predicted proteins | sample 23SPOviralmetaG_FD_130129 | JGI IMG/M metagenome (GOLD analysis project Ga0181400, IMG submission 130129) | Marine viral communities from the oligotrophic San Pedro Time Series (SPOT) site, San Pedro Channel, CA, USA - 23 SPOT_SRF_2011-06-22 | ecosystem: Environmental > Aquatic > Marine > Strait... | reverse complement strand
TCAGTAATTGAAACATTGTCAAGGTTAACTCTAGTAGAATTTTCTAAATATACTCCATCCGCCGGAGCATTTTTAACTCTTATATTACTAAATGTAGATTCTTCGATGTTAGGGAAATATAAAAGATAGTTATCTAAACTTGATTGATATACAATATTATTTCCATTATTACCGTCAAAAGTTATGTCGTTTAAACTTATATTTTTTCCAGATGTTGTGCCTAATCCAACGATGTTCCCTTCAAAATTTAAATTAGTTGCTGTGCCATCATTTAAATCAGTTGCAAAATACTGCTGTTTAATTACAGTATTATTTCCAGATCCATTTATCGAAAAATTAGTAGGAATTGTAAAAGTATTGGTTAAGTAAGTTCCGGAAGGAAGATCTAATGAACGACTAGTGTTATTAACTAATTTACCAATAGATTGTTCAAATTCTTTAGTATTATCATGAACAAATTTTACTGCACTTGTAGTTCCTATACCAACATTGGTTTTTAAATCACGATCTAAAGTAATAGAAGTAAAAGTTGTACCTGTAATTTTTGCAATGTCCCATCCACGAAGATTTGTAGTAGGTGGAGTATTTGGGAAATGAATTTGATCATTCGTAAATTCATTATCAGTCCCTTTGGGTGACCATGCAGTTTGATCAAAATTTCCATAATCCTTCCAAATTATACCTGATGTATTTGACCCTAACTCTTTTGGGCCAAGAATAGCAGTTAATTTTGCATCGTTTATATCAGCATCACCAGCATTTCCCGAACCAGTAAACTTTTGACGATATACTAAAAGTCCATGATTAGTATCCTGTCTTGATACAGTTAGTGTAATGTGATTATCCAAATTAAAATCATCAAGTCCAAGATGATTAACTCCAGATAAAGAACTTATTTGTGAAGAAATTCCAATCTTTCCATTTCTGAGATGATACTGTGAAACCCAATAGTAATAAGTAAATCCAGATCCAGAACCAGTTTTTGAAAATGTAGTATTATCAACATCGGGATCTGGTGCAAATACATTATCATCAAATTCTGTAACTCCAAATATCTTAACATATTGATCCGTAGAAAATCCAGAAATAATTGAATCTGTTTCAATCCTCAAAACATTAGAACCATCAACTTCTATCCTAGATCCATTTCCAGAATATACATTACTATCACCTGAAAGTTTTGCTACTGTATCTACTACTACCTGAGAAACGACAATTGTTCCGGCAATTTCAAGATCTTTAAGTTCTTCTGGGGCTTTGTTCGGAAAATATTGAAATAATTTTGCCATTATTTTTTACCTCTATGGAAATCTATAATCACCATTTGTGTCAATATACTTTTTAGTATTTATAAATCTTACTTACAACTACTTACAATATCATCAATCAATTTTAGAGCAGTATTAATTGTAAAAGCTTTTAGATTAACATTAAATGGCGAACCTTGTATGATATCGGAATATAAAATTCTTAAGTAACCATTTGCATTTAGTGTAATGCTATCAGCCGATGAAATACATACTTTTCCTCCAGCAATATTAATTTGCTCCTCTGCCCTTACTATAATATGATCATTTGCTTTAACTAAAATAGATCCATTATTTTCTTCTCCTTGTGCTTCAATGTATATATTTTTTGCTTTTAATTTTATATTTCCATTCTCAGCATTAATTACAATGTCACCATTCTCTGCGATGATAGATTTTGCAATTGCCTCACTTTCTGAATCATTTCTTCCCTTATCCAATTCAGTTCCAACAATCTCATGAGATTGTCCAGGAACAATCTCACCTTTATTTCCACCCAAAGTATAAGTTTGGTTTTGACCTCCTTTTAGAGATACGACCATATTAGTATCTAAACTTTCACCTAACTCATCTATTTGACCAGATGGTCCCATAAAGATGAGACCATACTTATTATCTGCAATAATTTGTTCTGCTGGATTTGGTTTTGACATTAATCTATACAATCAATAATACGAACAACACTCTTTCTTGTAAATCCTTGTTTTCTCAAATTTTCTGCGAAGACTTGTCTACCTCTAAGAGTAGTTATAGGTTCATCAAGAACAATATCAGGATCTTCTGGAGTATCTTCCAACACTTTTATGAAGGTTAAATTAGGTCTAATGATTGCTCCTTCTCCTGTATTACTATCTATAACAATATCAGGATACCCAGAAATTCCACAAATTTCTTCAGTAATTTGAATATCGATAATTTGTCCAAATTCCGTTAAAGATACCGCAGCATTTAATCCAGGAATATCTGGAGTAATTTGAATATTATCATTTTCTGTATAACCAGTTCCAGTATTTACAATTGTAAATCCATTCAAACAAACTATATAATCATCAGCAATTTGATTATTACCATCAGAACCAGTACCAGTACCTAAACCACCATCAGTGGGACTGCTATCAACCAAAGATCCTAATAAAGTATAATCATATTCATCTTTACCATCTGCAGGAGCTGATGGTGCAGTATTGGTCATTACAATATCTATAATCTGCCCATTCGTGGAAGAATCTGGATTATCGTCAATTACTGCATAACCTGAAGTAAAGGTAGTTGCACAGTTATCTACAAAAGAAACAAATGGTGGTCTTTTATATCCAGATCCTCTATTTAATAAACTTACCCCGATAGTTCTACCAATATTATCTATAACTGCTTCTCCAACTGCACCAATACCACCTCCACCAAAAATCAAAATCTTTGGTGGTCCACATCTATACGCATCTGCATCACATTCAGTAATGCTGGATGAAGGAGATGAAGCATCTCCAAGTCTATCTCCAAATATTTCAATATTACTAATATAATCATCAACTGTTCCAATAATTCCTTCTGCTGTTGGAACTTTGGCAAAATTATTAAACGTATCTATTTGGGCAGATGATGGTCCCCCCCAAGGACCGGCTTTAAATTCTTTCAATTCTGGACAATTTGGTGCCGCACACAAGAAAGATTCAAATCCGAGAATAAAATCTATAGCCTCAAAAACACTCCCAACAATTTTTCCAACTCCTCCAAGAATATCATTAACTTGATCTAGAATTGGTCCAAGTGTTTTATCAATAATTGCTGCCAAATTATTAATCAATGCATTTACAAATTGTTGTGTAGCACAAAATGGAACATTAATAATTTTACCTATTAATTCATTTAAGAAATCAATAACCAGATTTAATAAATTAGAAATTATATCTTTAAAACTACAAAATATTTGATCTATTATTAGTTGAATTGTGGTATTTTTAAATTGTTTTGCAACTGTTGGTAATATACTATCTAAAACTGAATCAAGTGCTTTTCTAATTTTATCGATTAAAAAATCTCTCACTCTACTTATTAAACTTTTTAAAACACCAGCAATAATTTTAGCGGTACTCCTGATAAGATGTGTTATATTAGAAATTTTATTGATTGTACCATTAACGTAAAGTTCTCCATATTCTTTTATTCCTTTCAATGCAGTGAAAAACTTTTTAAGTGCTATATTAATTTTAGATAATTCACCTTTACCACAAGGGTCGGGAAGATCTCTTTCTTTATTATAAATTTGTGAAATTCGGGCAAAATCTGAAGACTTTATATATTTTTCCCAAGCAGGAGTATCAAGAAAAGTATACCCTTTCGATAGTTGTCTAGTAGTTGGAAAATATGAAGAAAATGAAGAGTCTGACATATTATAATTACCTCCCGTTCTTGCTATTTAGTCTTGGCATTATTAAAAAATTTGGGATTTAAAGACTTAAATCTAGATCTAGCACTATTTTGACTTGCAATTTGAGTTGCATTTGCTGGATTGGACTGATTAAATCGATTTACGGGTTTACCTAAAGTTGTTCCGTTACTGGATTTTTTTATTTTAGGATTATTTTCATCATTAATATTATTTCCTAATACGTGAGTTATTACGGGAATTTGGCAGTCATCATCCATAAAAAATCCAATTACCCATTCACCCCCACATATTCCAGAAGATTGAAAATTTCTATTTCCGTATGTTGTTGGCATGGCAACAATTGCCCAAGGTAAATCATCATCAACAACTTCTGTCGCATCATCAGAACTAGCCATTGGATGAAGACCTGGTATTCTAACTTTTACTCTATCTCCATGAACATCTTTCCATTTAATATCTTTGAAATGCTGATCTTTACCTGGAGGAACCTGACCCAAAAACCACTTTTTACTCCCCCAATCATATGCTGCTGCTGACATGCTTAAACTCCTGTATATAAACCATAAGTATCACGAACAAGAGTCATTGCGGTAAATGATCTTTCGGGGTCATAGTGATGACATAACTCTAAAATCATATAATTACCACTCTCTACAGGATCAACTGAACCTTGTTCTTTTTCCCCCGGCGTAATAATTTCTAAATTGCATTTAATAATATCACCTGCCTTAAGATTGGGATTGCAGGGAACTTGTATTTTTGCCACCTGTGTAAATAACAAATTATATCTCATTTGAACCTCACCTTGATAACTACTCACGTCACCTTCATTACTTTCTTCAACTTTTGGAGAAAGACAACCAACATCTTTTACGTCAAATAATATTCTAGTATGCTTTTTATCTTGTGGTGTTGGTACTTCTTTTTTACCTAATGATTTTTTTAAATTCCCTATATTAAATTGTTTTTCTTCTAATTTAAAAGTTTTAGGATTAAAAACAATTTTGCGACTCGAATAAACACCCGATTTTAGTGCATTAATTAAATTTTGATTTTTATTAATACTGAAAGATAATATTTTGAAATCATTTGAATTATCACTCACACTACTTTTATTGACATCATTACGAAAATAAGTTTGAACAGGTTCTTCATCAATCAAATTATCAATTGATTTGAAATAGTGTCCGTCACGAGTTTCATAAAAGAAAAATCCAGGATTCCCGTTTTCTGGTATTGATTTTGATGCCAACATACAAATCACATCAAATGGCGATTTATTATTGCCTATAAACGGATATTTATTAGAAGTTTCATCTGCATAAAATTTTTCAATGGACAATAAATCACGTACAATTAATCTAACTGATTGTGTATTATTTGTTGACTTCGAATAATTTTTCTTCACAAAGGTTTCTTGATTTGTAATCGCAGATTTAGAAACAAGACTTAGAATGACAGACTCACGAGTCGAACTTTGATCTGGATTGGATGCTCCATTTACATATAATGGTATTTTTGAAAAATCTAATGTTCCAAGTGCCGATGATATTTTAAATTTAATTTCTTCTGATCCATCACCAACAATTGGAAGTGCATTATATAATGTTCCTGGTCTCTCTTGTTTATCATATTCTTTATCATATTTTACTAGTTCATCACCTTTCTCAACTAAACCACTATCTACAAATGTCATAATGGCAGTAATATTTGGAGACAATAAACTTTCATAATAATCAAAACTCGTAACCTTAGACTGGAGAGGAAATGTTTTATTATTCTTAGTTATTGTGAATAGTTGATACTTTGCTTTAGATGATGGGTTTGCCATTTATTTTATGCTTATATTCCTCAGAAAAATTATACAGGTATTGGTTTATAATTATATACTGTTCTCGTAGTATTTATTGGTTGTATATAAACATTTACCATTTCTTCTTCATCATCCAAATCCTCATACATTGGTTGATTAATTGCTGCCATTTTTCGTTCATCTTTCCTATTTTGCGGAAAAATGACTTGTGTAAACATATTAAGAGATCCTCCCTCACCTGTTGTCGAACCACCATTATTCAGACTTTTGTTATATACCTGTCTCAATAAATCAAAACTTTTGACAGGTTGATTGTATCTACTTCTACCATTCATCATTGGTAATGAAGCCCAAACTGGTGCCATTTTTGCAATTTGTCTTCTATTGATAGGCGCATCAATTTCTGCTTGGGACATTCTTGCTTGCCCTTTCATATAACCAGCAATTGCCATTGAGTCCTGAACTTCAGGACTAAACAGAGTTGTTTCTGGATTAAAACCTGCAGTTCTGGCAAAAACCTCAGGTGTCATCATCTGATATGCTCCTACCGCAGCAGATGTGTATCTTCCATAAGTTGCTTCACCATTACGAAGTCTTTTCTTCTGTTCATTCACAACCTCATTAATTGTCATAAATGTTAAATCCATATCACTTCTACCACCAAACCAAGTATTGTAACCTTGATCGTGTGATGTTCCTTCGGCAAACCTAATAGTATTCAGTAGTGCTTTTGCATTTGATCCTGCTGGTGGAATTTGTCCAGTATATTGACCATCACTATTTGATGGTTTATCTCTAGAAGATTCTGATTCAGGATCTCTAGTATATTGTTCTCTCTCTGCAGAAGTAAATTGCTTTTCGGTAAATATTCCAGTTTCTCTATTTAATACTCCTTCCTTACCATCTTTTTTCGCAAGAACCATTTTTTCACCACTAATTGCACTACTAACAGAATTGATGGCAGGTTTTAACATTTTAATGAGTCCACCAAAAGGACCCATTTTTTCTGCAATTTTATCAACTAATCCACCCTTTCCACTTATATTTTTTAAACCATCATCAAATCTTTTTTTATCAGGATCAAGTTTACTATCATTCATTTCTCCAGTAAAAAATGCCATTATCAAATTAAATCCACTTTGAATTGGAGTTAAGAAGTTTACAATATTATCAATAATTTCTTTTACTTTCTCTATAATAGCAGGAAGTGCATTGACTATTATGCCGGTTAAGAGCAATCCACCAAATTTCAATATTTTATCAAAAATACTACCACCAGATGAACCAGATGAAGATCCTGTTGATTTTTTGACTTTATTCAATGAAGATTTTATTGGAGATTCTAATTTTTGTTCTTCATTTTTTAACTTTTTCTTACTTCTTTGTCTAACAGATAATTGTTCTTTTCTTAAAATTATTTTTTTCTGATTCTTATTATCTGTTACAAGAATACTATGAATATTAGTGAGATTAAGTTTTACTTTTTTAATTTGATCTAAATTTTTATCCATTTACTTCATCCATATTGTATTTAATTCATATTGTTCAGTAAAAGTATTTGAAGTTTTCTTCATTGGTACTGGGAATGGAACAACTTGATATTGAACAGTATCAACCGGTTGAATATAATAATATGTAGAAGTATTTTCTGACATTCCCGAATCAATTTTTGTATCAACTACTTTCCCAACAATTTGATTTGATGGTATATTTCCTCTAATTTGTGGAATTATGTTGGCACCTTTACCACTAGATGAAGATGAAGAAGACCCTAGAATTACATGTTTTGCCATATCATACAATAGATCTTTATTTTTAGATCCTCCATATGTTGTTCCATTTTTTTGAGTATCAATTTCATAATGTAAGTGAGGTCCGGTTGAACTACCTCTTCCAGGATCTCCAGCACCACCACCAGTTTTACCTAAAATTTCATTTTCTTTAAAATCATCTCCAGTTTTTTTAAATAACTTTACTAAATGAGCAAATCTAAATTGAACATTGAGATGAGGAACCCATGCATCAATCATATTTCCATACCCACCATTCAATCCTGCATACATAATTTTTCCTGCGTGAGCAAGAGCTAATGGTGTTCCGGTAGGTGTTCCAACATCAATACCTCCATGCAATTTACCCCATCTCTGACCAAAATGACTACTGATTGGAAATCCCGAAACTTCATTCTGAGTTGTTCCTCCACGAGAAGTGACAGTATCTCCATCTTCATCACGACCTGAACTACCACTATAATCACCTGTAAGTGAATCTTCTCCATCCATCCTCTTCCTTTCTTTAGAAGTAAATTGTCTTTCGGTAAATATATTTGTTTCTGTATCTAATACCCCTTCCTTACCATCTTTTTTCGCAAGAACCATTTTTTTGCCACCAATTGCTTTACGCATGGAACTAATAGCTGGTTTTAGAAGTTTAACAAGACCACCGAAAGGACCTACTTTCTTTGCAATTGTATCAATTATTCCATCCTTACGATTCATATTTTCTAAACTATCATCAAGTCTTTTTTTATCGGCATTAAATTTATTTTCATCAATTTCTCCAGTAAAAAATGCCATTATCAAATTAAATCCACTTTGAATTGGAGTTAAGAAGTTTACAATATTATCAATAATTTCTTTTACTTTCTCTATAATAGCAGGAAGTGCATTGACTATAATTCCTGCAACTATAAGACCAATAAATTCAAAAAGTTTATCAAAAATACTACCAGTAGAGGTAATAACATTTTTTATATTTTTTATACTCTTACCAATAGGAGAAGTTCTTTTTTCTAATGTTTTTTCTTCTTTACTAAGTTTTCTTTTACTTTCTTGCCTTTTTCTTAGTTTTTTATTCTCAGATTCGGTTTTTATATATTGATTATTAGATTCTACAAGAAACTTATGAATATTAGTTACATTAATTTTAAGTTGTTCAGATTGAGATTTTGAAGATGGAGATTCTTTAATTGTAAGTTTTTTTGAAGTTCCACTTGAACTTGATATTGTTTCACCTCTTCCTTTAGATATTGAAGAACGTTGCCCAATTTTATTTTCTTCCGAAGAAATAAGTTCTGATTTTTTTGATAATTTATCAGTTTTTTTATTAGATGCTTTATCTTTATCCTTAATAAGAGATTTTGCTTTTTTTGCGGCAATTTTTTTAACTCCATTTTTTGCAACTTGGGATCCTGTCGTCCTTACTAATCCTGCTATTAGAGATGCTGCCATGATACTAAACGGTTATTCCATATAGCATTGGAGTTAATTGGCGATAAGGATTTGACATATTGACACTAGAGATTTCAGGAACTTCAGTTGCCCCTTCTCCAACACCCATATTTGGCATTTCTGGTGGTGGTAATTGATTTGCAATTGTTGGAAGAGTTGTTATATTTACTCCCCCACGACCTCGTTTTCTGGAAGTTATCAGTTGATATATTTTTTCAGTTCTCATATTATTTACAATAGATCCATCAATATTTGGAGAAAAAAGTTCTGGCCCACCTTCTCCGACTAGATATGGAGTCCCCGCAGATACTGGACCACCCATTGCTCTTGCTTCAACTTTAGTTGTATTAGTCTCAAAATCTATTGGAACAATTTCTGAAATTTTTCCTGAATATTTCGTTCTAATTTCTTTTTCTGCTTCTGATTTAGTTTGATTATGTTTGCTAACATCCTCATTACTAGAAGTTCCACTCAATTTAGAACTATCGTCCATACTACGATGTTTATCACGGATTTCTCCTCTCATATCATCTCTCATATCATTGAGTTGTTTTCTCTTTGCTAAAACATCTTGAGAAATTGCTTTCTCCTCCGTTGTCATTGTTTCTTCTTTTCTTGTTCCTGCCCACCCTAAGAAATCCCAAGAAGCACCTTTACTTCTTTTCTTTCCGTCTTTGTCAAGACCGGCATCTTTTAATTTTTTGTCAAGAATATCATGTGCGGCACTAAATTGTGTGCCACCAGTCAATTGATTTCTTGCTGCTTTAAATCCTGCTTCTAATCCTTTCCATGCAAGAACTGCCGCACCGGCAATCAATAATGCTTTTGCAAGGAATGGAACTGCCACAGCAAATAGTGGCATCATTAATCCCAATGATCCTATCAATCCACCGATAGCTCCAATCAAAGGCATTAATGCAATTGCTCCGACTGCGGCTGCTGCCCAACCCCAATTTTCTTTAATCCAATTAAACCATCCCTTCACCTTCTCCATATTTTCCGGATTCTTCAACCATTCAAATATTGCATTTCCGGCAATTCCGAGTGCAAGAGTTCCAATAAAGTCCATAATACGACCAAAGATTCCCTTGACCGGTGCTAAAGCTTCATTTGACTTTTCACCTACCGATTTTTGTATTCTCTTAGAAGATTTTTCTAATTGACTTTCTTCCCTACCAAGTTTTGCTTTAGATGCACTTCTTTTTTCTCTATCAGTTTCACCTCTTCCACCTTGCGATCTCAATGCAGAACTTCTCATAAGTTCTTTTTGAATTTGAACAAGAATTTTATTTGTTTCTATGAGACTTTTAGTTAAATCTTTTTGATTGTCCCCTACACCCCCTTCAATTTTAGAAATTATTTTTTCTACTTCTATTACTTTAGTCTCTACTTTTTCAATTTTAGGAATTATTTTTGATAAATTAAACTCTAATGCCTTAATACGAACTAGAGACTTTCTTACATGACCAGATAATTTACTTAATGTCTTATGAATATTT
>Ga0181400_1001326_pt1 | contig 10260 bp, 20 predicted proteins | sample 23SPOviralmetaG_FD_130129 | JGI IMG/M metagenome (GOLD analysis project Ga0181400, IMG submission 130129) | Marine viral communities from the oligotrophic San Pedro Time Series (SPOT) site, San Pedro Channel, CA, USA - 23 SPOT_SRF_2011-06-22 | ecosystem: Environmental > Aquatic > Marine > Strait... | reverse complement strand
CCTCCACTACTTGAATAAATCCTTGCACCTTGTTCAGTAAGTTCTGCCTCCCCTACAAACGTCCAATTCTGTCCGACCTCTTTGACTGATACGTTGTCTATTGAGCCAATGAAATCTGAACTTGCAGTAAAGTTTAATTTATTATTTGTCATTCCACTCAAATAGCTAACATAAGTACCATTAGCAGTCCTATTTACCCCTTGAGCATCATTACTAATTTTTGATTTTACCGAACCACTAACGTAATTAGATAAAGTAAACTCTACTTTATATGTTTTTGATTGGTCGTTTATTACATTTAATTGAGAAAAGTTTGTTGTGGCAGTTTGTGTTCCATCACAATTAGCTTTTCCATTGCTAATACTCCATCCACCACCTTTAACCCAATCACTAGCGTCATCAAAAGAGCCATTAGTGACCAACTCCGAGCCTTCTTCCTCAAAGTTTCCGTTTTGTATTAATTCATCGCTTAATATTTGAACGTCTTGTATAAGCCCTTTTTCGTTTACTCTTGTGGCACTTGAACCCCTTGTAAAGTCAAAGTCTGCGTTTTTTATTGCAGTTGTTGTTGTTTCAATATAAGTGTTAGCTTCACTGCCTCTTTCTAATTGTGCGTCTTGGATGTAAATACCCTCATTTGGAGTTGAATTGCCATTATATACATTTGTTTCGCAAGGATAAATTCTATATTCTCCACTACCACTCAATGTGTGTGCGATAGAAATTCTATACCATCCATTACCAACATCTTCTGCATCTGCATAAAATTCTGGATAATTAATAATAGGATTTTGAACAGTACCATCTATTAAAGAAATTACAACTCCTTTAGAAACACCGTGAATAAATAATCCAACATAATCCCATTCGGCTTTTTTTGCATATACGGAAGCAGTATAAATACCACTTAAATTAAATGATTGATTTATTCTTGAAAAACTTGAACCAGTTGTAGTTAGTTTCCAAGCATCACTTGAACCATCGTAACCTGTAAATCCATTCGTAGGTGTATTTAAACTTAAAAGTCCCCAAGTTGTATCAAACTGATTAGATTGCAATAAAAGATTTTCACCACCTTTTGGTTTAACACTATTCAATTTGCCATTTTCATAGGCGGTTGGGGTTGTAATTATGGACGCTTTTTCAAATAAATTTGGCATATTAAAAAGAACAAGTTTGTAAATCTGTTAAAATTTCAGTTGTGGTTTTAACGTTTTCATAGTACGTTGATCGACTTTGCAATTGACTTAACAATTGACTGATTTCATTTGGCGGATTTGTTGCCGGTAATTTTAAACCTAATCCTATCATAATTTATCGTAAATAACAAATTACTTTTCCACTTGCAACAGAAACGTCGTCAAAATTACCGTAAATAACTGTCCCGGCGCTTAACGCTAATGACGTGATTGAAGTATCACCGCCAACAGTGTCAATGTCACACGAAATTGTTGACGATTCAACTGCTTGAATAGCACAAAAACTTTCGCCCGCGGTTGAAGTTCCCGACGATGCAATAATACGCAAACCTTTGTCGCCGAATGATAATTTGTGAAAATCGCTTGAATAATATAAATTTGAAGCCATAAACTTTTTTTTAGAATTTTAATATTTACAAAAATACAAAAATTAAAATATCTATTTTTTTAGTTTAACGCCCTTGACCTCTGTATCTTTTTTTATAGTTTTTAGAGGATTTCAACTTGGAACTTTTGTTTTTTGAATGAATCCCTTTGCGTTTCTTTTTAACGCGTTTATAAGTGTTTATTTGAATTGATTTTTTTGCCATTATTTTTTCCAGGTTTTTACAATCTTTTCTGCCGACCGCGCGCCAAAGTAACCGCCGTAAACTAACAACAGTAAAGAACTCAACAAATCAATCCATTGTGGCGCAATATTAAAGCCGCCAATTGACGAATCCAAAATAATATATATAAACAACGTCAACGTTAAAAAAGCCAATACCATTGGCCTAATGTTTTTTGTTAAAAAGGAATCCGCCGCATTGTCTGACGTCCAACGCTTTGTGACTTCTTGCATTTCAATCATATCAAATTCCAATTCCGCCAACAACATTTGTTTGTCCGCTTCTGACAATTGCCCATCGGATTTAATTTTGTCGCCTAATCTTTTAAGGGGTTCGATTCCCGTAATGTTTCCCGCAATGTCTAACAATTCCGGCGCAACTTTTTTTCCATTAGCCACTAACCAACGCAATGCGTCACCAACGCGCGTTGTTCCGTTTCTGTCTTTATATGATTGCTTTGCCATAATTATTTTTTTGTATAATCCCAACGCGCCGAATAATCGCGAATGTCAACGTGTGTAAACGTATTGTATTTGCCTATTCCGCCAAAACCTAATTGACCCAATTTGACCATTTCGCAAACTAATTCATGAACTTCATTTGGCGTCATTCCTTCAACTACAATGTCCGCGGCTTGTCCTTTTTTATGCCTTGAATTTTTAGAACCCTTAACAATATTATCGTTGTAATTGGCGCATCTATAACCGGAATTTATTTTAATAGGTTTTTTGACCTTATCGCGTAAAATCTGTAATTGGTCCGCCAATTTAATAATATTGTTTTTAACGTCGGCGCTAATTTTACAATCGCCGCCTTTGCACTCAAATTCGGAAATCGTAAAATTTTTAGTCATTGTTTTTATTTTTATTTAAATAATACCAACGTTGTGCGGTGTACCCTATTGAAACGGCCAATAATAATATTTTTAAAACTTCGTCGATCGCAGTAAACGAAACCATAAACGAAAACGTGTTGAGCATATATAATTTAAAATCATTCATTTTTTTAAAAACTTAAAACTGTTATAACAAAATCTTCAACAACTGCCGTTGCGCCGCTTTTGTCAACTTTAATTTGAATCTTACAACCGCCGGTCAATTCACTTGTTCGAGTAAATATTTGCGTTGTTCTTGAATAGCGGACCAAATCACCATTGGACGCAATGTTGTCGTGTGAAAACTCAATTGTTTTCCCGGTGTCCGGAAAATATAAACGCGCATCTAATCGTGTATTTGCAGCGCCGGCCGTTACGTCAAAATCGTTTCTTATTAACAAGACTTTGTTTGCGCCAACTTTTGATGTATCAATTTTGTTTGCTGATGAATCCCATAAATCGCCACTTATATAAGACGGCAAATGTGAATGTGTACCGGTTCCGGCTTTGTCGTTTGTTAAATCGGCCCAGGTGTCCGCAGTCAAATTTATTGGTGTTCCGCTTGTTGTTGCGTCCTCGTAAAATGCAAACCCGCCCAATGTATCATAAATGTCGTTTACGGACGTTTTTATTTCATTCAAATCGGCGGCGGTCACTTTATTTATGTCCGGCAATGCTGACGTTTGGTTGTCTGTTTTATTTGTGTAGGTTATTTTTGCCATAGTTATTTTTTAAGATTGTAAATCGTTTTGTAGTTCAGATTGTAAACCGCCAATTGGTGTTGATTGTTCTATTTTATTTGACAATTCAATGACGGCGCGAAAATATGTAAAATCACTCAAATCGTCTTGTAAATATTTAACGCCTTCGTTTACGCTTGTATATACATTAAAACCGTTCGCGCTTAAATCAATGTAATTCGCTGAACGTGTTCGCAATTTTTCTAAACATTGTGAAACCATTAAATTAGAATTTAACTCGCCGCCGTCGTCACTTGCAAATCGTGTAACACATTCAATTCGTGTTATTGTTTCGATTGTAAACGAACTTTGGTTTTGATCCGTTTCGTCGTTTGAAACTGAATAAACTCTTATAAATGGATAAGTCGCATTTGTTGGAACGCGCCCATAAATCGGAACAACTGAACCGTCAATTGTAATGTTTCCGTTTAATTTTGCAATGATTGCCTTGCGTACATAGTGAATCGCCTCTAACATTATTTTATTGCTTTTTTAATTTCGCCATTTAAGCGGTTCAACAAATTTTTAAATCCTATTCGCGCCGAACTGAAAAAGAACGGACGCGCCGGCAAATTAATATCTCGAATCCCTTTGCCTTTGAATTGCGCCGCATAACTTGGCGGAATGCCTAATTGCGTCATGTCTGTTAAATCAACGCGGCCACCGGTCCCAAATTCAACATACGGCGCGTAATGTGCCGCAGCTACAACATTGATTGATTTACCGCTTCGTTGTGCGCTAATTGATTGTTTTAATGCACCATTATCAACCGGCGCCGAACGTTTCGCTAACCTCACAATTTCCATTCCCGTTTTACCTAATTCATTGGACAATGTTTTAGATTCAAACGAACGCATTTTGTCTAACTTATTTTTAAGTTTGTTCAAATCGCTTTGGTCAATTTTAAGGTTCACGTTCATTTATTCCGATTTTGTCGCCAATAGTTTTGTATAAAAATCCAAATCAAATTCGAATTTGTCGTTTATACGATATTTTTTTGAATCATTTTCCAATGTAAATATGTCGCCTAACTGTATTAAATCAGCGGTGTTTTTACGCATTGTTATTTCAATTTGGACGTCTTGTTCGCGTTTGCCGAATTTGTCGTTTATTTCACCCTTTAATTGCGTTAAATGGCACCAAACCGTTGCAACGTCCGACAATGTTGAATTGAAACCGCCGAATTCGTCCGGTGTTTTAGACAAACGTTTAATTGTTATTTTAGAATCTAATTTACCGGCGTTCATTATATAAACATTGATTTATATGACGTTAAAATTTGTTTTGTTGTCGTTGGTATTTCTGAAACATTTCCAACCATAAAATCGGCGCGGTTGTCGTAATACGTCGAAATTAATTGCAACATTGATTGTTTAATCAACGCGTCATTTATTCCCGCGGTTATATATGTTATTTTAACGCGTTCGCCTGGACCTTGGTCCAATTCAATGGTTTCATTGTCTAAACCCAAAATCTCATAATCAGTTGTTGCGGTGCCGTCAATGGTTATTTCCTCAACGCTTGCAATTGGTCCAAATGGCACGTCAAAAATTCCGTTGGTTGAATCTAAATAATACGTTCTATTTTTCGGCACTATGTCGCGCGATATATAGTTTTCGCACCAAATGCGCGCTTGTGTAATCATAGCCGAAATAATATTGTCGTCGGCGCTTGTATCAATACGAACGTAATCCTTTACGTTTTGAGCCGTTAACAATTCATTTCCGGTTGTTGAATTAATCTTTATTTGTCGCATCGTCTTTTATTTCAATATATTCAACCTTTAATTCTTTGGTTTCGATTTTTTCTTTGTTTTGCTTTTTGCCTATTTTAGACGCTAAACCTTTGGCAATCCAATTTTGTGCGATGTGATCCGGCAAATCTATTTTGTCGCCTTCATCGTAACGTTTACCACCTCTTAAAATTGATTGTTTGATTTTTAATTGCATAACCTATAATTTTTTGTAAAGATAAAAAAAAAGCGCCACATGAATTTGTGACGCCTTTTCAGAAGAATGAAAACAATAATGAAAAACTTACATTGCTGCAAAGTTATTAAAATATTTTGAATATTTTTCTAAACCAACCGTAAATGATTGAATTTTGCCGTCATTTTTAAAAATAAAAAAACCCTGGCGTTCGGCTGAATAGACCGCGAAAAAATCAACGTCCTTTATTTTGTAACCGTTTTTTTTATGGTCAACTAAATTGATTCGGTTTCGTGTTCTGTTGTATTCGTTTATAGCTTTTATCTGTACTTTAAATAAACCATTTGGCGAATCAACAATGCAGTCATATATTGAAGTATGCAGTAAAGGGAATGAAACCAAAAAACCGTTTTCCATCGCCTTTGTAGCAAATAAATATTCAGCATAACAACCAAAAACGTTTGGATTCATAGCGTAAAGTTATAAAAAAAAGCCGACCAAATTAATGACCGGCTTTTACTACAAACCAATAAAAACTAAATTATGACATTTAGTTGTCGTCTGCCAAAGATACGCATACCCCTACAAAAAATAAGAATAAAGCCGTTGGCAATTCGTTGAATATCATTATTTGTCTAATGGCAAAAAACCATAAAAATAATGTTAAAAAAAACTTAATAAATTTCTTTTTCATAATATTACATTTGATCAGCTAAATAACAATCGTAAGAACACAATCCCGCGTCCTCAAACATTGGTACACCACAAACGGCGCATTCGAATTCGGGTTCATCGCCCGGTATATAGTTTAATCCCCACATAATTAAAAATTTTTGATGTCTATTTTATTTGTTAAATGATATATTTCGCGTTCTAAATAATCCAACGCCTTTTCCAAATCTTGAATTTCATTGTCTTTGCGTCCGGCGCGAACAACGTATTTTAAAACGTTTCCGCGGTTGAAGTTTAGGTCATAAGACGCAATAACGTCAATAAGGTCGTGTTTAAGACCGTTTTCGTAGTGTTTAGGTGTATTGCTCATCTTTTTAAATTTAAGGCGTTTAAAACGCTTTTAAACCACGCTTCAAAATTGTTTTTGTCGTTATGCTTTCGCATTTCGTTTTGTGTGTACACGTTGACTCGGTTGCCGTCGTGTATGATAGTTAATCCGGTTTTTGTTTTCATTTGTCTAAAATTATGGCCCGCCGAAACGGGCCGGTTAATGTTTTTATTTTTCTAAAATGTCTTTATTAATGATTCAAAGGCTTCTAATTTGCCCATCATCTTTAAGACTTGTTTATCGTTATTAAATTTGATTTGTGGGAAATTTCTTGATTCCTCATTGTACCGCTCGATTAAATACTTTGTTGTTTCGATTTCGTTTCTTAATAATTTTTTTGAAATTGTCATAATGTTAAATTTTAATGGTTTTGTTTGTTTCTTACAGTACAAATATATAACACATTTTAGAATTAAAAAAATATTTTCAGTTTTTTTTTAAAGTTTTTTTTGTTTTTTTTGCATTCTTATCTGTTGGACGCCTAAAAATAAAGCATAAAAAAAAGGCCCGGAAATTAATTCCAGGCCCTTAAATTGGTTGGTTAAACCTTTATTATGGTGTTTCAAGCGCTGCTTTTGCAGTTGCGAAGTCACCCGTTACAAACGCATTCGGTAAGTAGTTTGTTAAAGCTACTCTCTCGCTTACTCTAACAGTAACGAATCCATCACGAACGTTTGTTCCGTCCTCTCTGAAGAACTCAACGTTGATTCCATCACGAACCCAAAGTTGTGTTCCAACGCCAAAGTTTCCAATAAGGAAATCGCCGGCCGGAATTGCAGTATTTAGAACAACTTTCACGCCCATAAATACCGGTTGAAGACCGTTGTAAACTTGATCTTTAAGGTAATTATTTTGTGAATCTTTTAATAAAAGGATTTTGTGGAAATCTGAAGGGTTTAACAAAATACAATCAGCGTTGTAGTTAGAACCGGCCAATTGGTTAAGTGCCGCAACAATTACGTCAAAGTCATTTGCTTCGTCAACTGAATCAGCTAAATCACCCGCAGCGAATGCAGTTGCATCAGTAATGATTCCGCTTAATTGCGCACCTGAACCCGTTCCACTTAAAATTTGTGTGTCCTCAACTTCTAAAAGTTTTTCCGGCGCACGCGCTGAAAGGTAAGAAGTCAATTGTGGCGTATCTGCCAACATTTCTTCAGAAATACGGAAATAAGTTCCGATTTTTCTAACGTTAGCATCTGCCGCAGTCATATCGAAATCCGATTGCGTCAATGTAGTACCTTCAGCCGTTGCAGCTGCACCGTTTGAATATCCGCTCTCTTTTACGAAACGTACAACATCACTTTGCGTTGAACCTTGTGCCAATAACTGACGAATATGCGTCGGTCTTGTTGGGTCAAACTTATATCCTGGTACTCTATCCGCAGGAATTACTTCACCGGTGAAATCGGCGCCAACAGTCATATCGGCTTTGATTTCAAATGATGCGCTTCTTGAATTTCCTTTTGCAAGACTTTCAATTGCGCCACCTTCAAATGCTTCGTTTAAAGCGCCTTTGAATGTCATTCTTTTTTTAGCGCTGAACATTTTTTTGTTAGATACTTCAATCGCATCTAATCTCTCGTTTAATTTTGTCGCCATTTCTGAAACTTCAGACTTAACGATTTCGTTTGCCTTAACAACAACGTTTTCAACAACTTCGTTGTTAGACTTTTCGATTTTTGAATCAATAGCAGTATTGAATTGATCCAATTGGTTTTTTAAATTTTCTTCCATTTTTATATTTTTAAGGAATTTATTAAATAATTGAACACTTCAGAATCATTGTTTTTTACCTCAACATTCGGCGAAGTGATTTCATCAACCGGCTTCGTGAACTCAATAAATAATGATTTAAGTTTTTGTATTTCGGCTTCAATGGCAAATCCCATTTCGTCCGATATTTCGCCTTTGCGAATTAATTTTGTTAGGTTGTCGTAACGCTTTGAAAGTTTATCAACGTCGATATTACCTTTTACGTCTAATATTTTGGCCTGGTCGTTTGCTGCTAATGTTACGGCGCTAATCTCGTACAGTTTAACTTCTGTTATTTCTCTGTAATCGCCTTTATTGTTTTTTTGCATTGGCATTATACCAACTGAATTTTCGGTAATTACACCGGATTTCATTAACTCGACAACGTCTTTTCCTAATTGTGTTTTAGCAATTTCCGCCACGAATACCAAACCTTTTTCGTCCTCATACAATTCAGTCATTTTGCCAATTGGTTGGTTCATGTCGTGCTGATATAAATATTTAACACGTTCACCGTTTTCGGCAATAGTCTTTTTGTACGCGCCTTTCATAATAACGTCATTGTCGGAATCTTTATTCCCGAAATAACTCCCGTAACCTTTTATAATTCCGGCCTTTTCGTCCGCATCGATTAACTCACCAACCGGCGCCGCTTTGTAAAGAATTGTATTCATAAGAAAAATTTTTGTAAATATACGATTTTTAAAAATTATTAAATCCACCACCGGCAACGCCAAAACCAATTGTTGAAATATCACCAACGGTTTGGGCGCCTTCTATTGGGAAATATGCAACAGAACAACGGCAATTGATACATTCCGCAGCGCCGCCCGCGGGATCGCCTGGAAACATCATTGGTTGACCACCAACTAAAAACGTATTGTTAGCCATTACAATTTGGCCGTCGGCCTCTGAATGTGTGTCGCGCGTTCTGTCGTCAAAACTTGCAATCCATTCCTTTTGCATTTGTTCCGGCGGGAAAATAGTTTGTGCGGCTTGCGTTTGTGCAAAATTAGCCGCTGCCGTCGCTTCAGTACGAACCAAACGTTCGGATTGCCATTGTGAATACTTATTGAATTGGTTTCGTAATATACGCCCACGTTCAACCGCGCCCAATGTCATAAACTCCGAATCGCGCATCAATTGTTGTGTTATTTTAGTTAACGTTTGTTTTGCCGTTCCGCTTACTAACGTGACGCGTTGCGCACCAACTGCCGAACCATAAGAACCAAACGCATTGCGCCAAATATCATCGACGTCGGACGTGTCAACGGCTTTTTTTATAAATCTATTTATATTGTTGGCGTACCATTTAGCAAACCGCATTCCAATATCTGTATATAAATCACGATAAATTTTTAATAAATCTTTGTCGTTAAATAATAGTTGGAAATTGGTTTGACCGTCTGCAATAAACGATTCAATGCCTTTGTTGTATTCACGTTTATACAAACGCTTTACAATGGCGATTTGTTTTTTTTCGGCAATGTCCAATTGCTTTTCGAACGCCGATTGCCATTTGTCTTTGTCTATTGCCAAACTAATCGTTTATTTGGTTCAGTTTTTTATTTACCCAATCACGCATTGCAGTTCCACCCCAAAGATTCCACGAAACAAAACCATTGTCGCGCCATGGTGTGTCCTTATAACGGTCCGCAATTGTTTGATTGCCTTCGTGTCTTGCAAAAAATGATTTAATGCGGTTAAGCATTTCAACTGTTAATGGTTCGCGGTTTGCCAACATTGACGCACGACGCCAACCGGTAGGCGTTCCGGCGCGTACTTCATCACCGTATTTTTCGCGCCATTCTAACATTCGTTTAGCGTTATTTGTTGCGGTCTGTGGGTATGTTGTAAAGGTTTCGTTTTTTTCTGTTGGCTTGTCTTTGCTGCTCATTGGGTGACCTTCCGGCAACAAATCGGTGTCGTGTTTGCCACTTCTAAATTTGCCGTTTCTTAATGCGTATAAAAACGAATTAACGCGAGCCATTGCCCATTGTTGCGGTGATGATACTGAAGGCCGTACACTTGACGGGTTTGTTCTATATGCACCGATACCACGTTCGTAGACCTCAAACAATATTGAAACGGTTGTT
>Ga0181400_1001325_pt1 | contig 10271 bp, 6 predicted proteins | sample 23SPOviralmetaG_FD_130129 | JGI IMG/M metagenome (GOLD analysis project Ga0181400, IMG submission 130129) | Marine viral communities from the oligotrophic San Pedro Time Series (SPOT) site, San Pedro Channel, CA, USA - 23 SPOT_SRF_2011-06-22 | ecosystem: Environmental > Aquatic > Marine > Strait... | reverse complement strand
GTTTGATGCATACAAGTCAATGGTACCTTCTTCTCCCAACTCAATCCAAGTTTGCCCATTGGCATGCATGATGTGAATGGTTTTACCACTATCGTTCATCATAATTTGATGACCACTGCTTGTTCTTATTCTTGTTAGGTTATCTTCATCTTTTTGATTACCATCATCCATAACAATGCTATGGCCGCCTTTGCGTCCTATAACATCTACTTCATTGGGTTGTAAACTAGAACTTGCAAGTTTGGCCTGAAACTGTTCATCAGTTAACCCTCCTGAGTAGATAGGTCGTCCAGCAGTGCTTATACCAAAACAGGTACTTGGCGATTCTCTCTGACTGTTTGTACTGATAGGCCCGAGCAATGGATCAGCAATAACTCCTTGACTGAGCATCTGTCCAGCGAGTACACTGTGTACTGGTTTGGCTTCGGTAAAGAATCTTGGATTTTCTCGAATTGCAGGATTGGCATTGTTAATTTCAACAACTGGTAATTTTTCCTTGCCAGCATAATAAGGACTGCCTGAATCATCTACATACTTGGTACTACTGCCAATTGCCGGCATCATGTGATTAAGACCAGGTTCAATTGGCATACCAAGATAATACCCTTGGTTAGGATCGCCATTAGCAAAGAAACAAATAACTTTGGTTCCAAGATCTGGTGGTGTTCCCCAAAATCCATAACTTTGATTGTTGCCGATGAAAGTTCCAGGCCCAGTTGGATTAGGAGCACTTTGTGGAGTATAACCATAATATGGACTGATATAACTTACTGTGCGCCAGAGGTCTTTTGAGTTTTTATCTGGTCCTGCTAGGTATTCAATATAAACTTGTAATCTACCTGCTCTTGTTGGATCAACATTATTGGTCACTTCACCAAGAAACGGACCAGATTCTGCTGGTAAACCACCTTTGGTAGTTTTATAAGATTTAGGTATTCCTTTACTTCGGCTATAATTTAATGGCATCTATTATGCTCCCGTACTATAATCTAATTCATTTGAACTAACCGATCCAGCATCATCACTTACAGTATTACTTCCTGGTTTAGGATAGTTAAGTTTTCCCCTTGGATCTTGACCAGCATTTGGTTGAAATTGTCTACTACTACGAGCTCCAATGGGTATCGAAGAGTTAGGTCTAAATGTGCTAGTTTCTCCTGGAACAATGGTACCAACTTTTTGATCAACCTTTGTTGGGCCTGTTACACACCCTCCATCCATACCAGGTTTTGTATTTTTACCTTTTGGTGTTTGTGTTTTTGTATCAGCAATTTTATTTTTCTCTTCTTCTATTTTCTTCGGAGAGTCAACCGCAGTATCAAAGTCTCTTAGTGTGCCTTCTATTTTTTGTGTAAATTCACCGTCTTTGAAATAGTTAGTCACTTGATATGCACAAAATACCAAAGCCTCTTCTGCTAGATTTTCTTCTCCTGTCACTGGACTATCCAAATTATTTTTGTACACAGGTGTCAATCCAGTTGCCATATCATAATCAGATACTTTGTTAAATCGTATTTCAAGCAATACTTCACTGGCAGTACTGTTTACACTACCGTCAGCTTCGAATGAACCAAGAGTTGTTTTATTATAAAACAATTCACTTTGTGTAATCCAGTCTGGATCACCTACAATTGTAATATTACATTTAGCCACATCAGCTGGAGAATACAATCGTGAAGCCAACGCGGCTGCTGGCAGTGTACTTTCTCCTTCACCACCTTGTGTGCTTTCTTCTGCACTTGGTTGAAAGAATCTCTTTTCTGCATAACGTGGATTAATAATGTTTTGTGTTTTAGTTAATGCACTATTATTAATAGCAGTTAGGTAGTTGGTAGCAGAATCAATTTCAAAGTTAATTACTTCTGTATTTAAACCAGTAAACCAGTAGTCATATAGTTTGTGAACACCTCTATACATAGAGTCTGGAAAATACGGTGATCTTGGTTGATTTATTTGATATCTGGTTATGCTATATTTTATTTCGTAAGCATAGTCATTTCGATTTGTATCATATTGAAGTGGTGTACAGGTCTGTGTGATTCTATACCACATAACTGTTCTCACTGGTGGATTTATTATTTCTTTCTTGGTTACCTCATCAAATGCAACTGTTTGTTGTGCAGTTACATAGGTACTGTTTTTCATCACTTGATCAATCAGCTGTGTAATCTGCGTTCCTGCACCTATACTGTATTCCTTAGACTCAGTGTCAAGAAATTGTTTTTCCATATTCCTTTGCTCATTTGGATTACTACTTGTTTTCATAGGAGCTTTTTTATTATTAACTGTGCCTTGTTTTTTTAACTTAGCATCAATTAATCCAGGAACATCTTCGAGCTCAATAATATACTTGTCTGCAAAAAGGTAACCTTTGCATTTTACTAATTCTTCTTGATGTTGATTTAAAGCAGTTGTTAATCCTTGTGTAATTGTTCTTCCTGTTAGTCCTATTTTTTTAGCGGCAGGAGTTCTGGCTGCATCTTCATTGGGATTACCAACACCTACATTGGGTTTCTGCAGGGCCTCCATTTGTGTATTTCCATTAAACAATGTTTGCACATCTGATGCACTCAACTGAAAGTTAAACGGTATTGTTCCCCTGGCCGTACTGTATCCTACTACTTGTTGTGGTATAGTGCAATTGATATTATATTCAACTGCGGCTGTTTTGATTTTATATTTGACATCTGTCATTTGAAAAGGAATAAACTTTTCAACCAGTGCATTTGGATCACTAGTAGCTTCTGTAAGGTCGCCGTTGTTCACTGCGGCATTTGAGACTAAATTGCCTTGATCGTCATAGCCATAAAAACGTATAACCATAAGATAGTTTTGGCTGCCAAATGTCATTTCGTTTTTACCAGTGTGAGCCCATACTGCTTGACGCAATCTTTCGAGGAACGTAATACCTTGAGGTTCAATTACATCAAACTTCATAGTAACAACGTTGTGCGGAGATCCGCTTCCTTGTTTACCTATTTGACATTTGAATTCAAGGTTTTCAGGATAAAAATCTACGTCAAAATACTTGTTACGTTGTCCAAATGGTGCTCCGCCGCTTTGCATAATCAACTGTTGACTAGGAAGTACTTTTTTGTCTGTACTTAAAAATTGCGTGTATTCTTCTTTATCCATTAGATAGATTGAAATTGTATATGTTTGACTTGCAAGTCCTGATAGTCTATTCACACTTGGAACAATAGTTTTTAGAAATTCGTCAGCAATAACAGTTCGACCTTCTACACTTTGACTGGCATTTCCAACACTGTTCCCTGAAGTTTGCACTGCATCATCATCGGTTATCTGTCCGGTATTTGTTGCATTGGCTTTAGAATTTACATTATCAGTGTCAATCACCACACGATTTCCGCCAGTTGTGCTTGTTGTGCCAGAACCTTTGGCTTCACCTAATCCTGCTTCATCAATTCCGCTTAGTTCTGCTTTTCTTGCATTGGTTGGTTTGTTTTGACTATCAAGTATTGGAACAACTTCAGCAACATCTTTAGTACCGGGGAAACGGGTGCCAATTGGGATAGGCTTGGGTGTTGTGTAATCTTCGTTGTAAACATCTAAATCATCATCAGGTTGAACTCCCCATTTCAGAGTCTGACTGTTTCCTGATGTTGAGACAGGAGAAACAGTACGAGCAAATTCTTCAGCACCTATACTTGCATTCTGAGCTATAGTACCTGCTGAGGTTTTTGCTACATTATTTCTTACGTTAGTGGTATTTTGATTACTGTACGCAGTGGTTTGAACTGTTCGTAATTTTCCGTTCATTACATTTGTTTCTGTAATGTTTACTGTTAGCTGTGATTCTACTCTAACATATCCAGCTTGATTTTTCAACCCAGCATTTTGCCCTTTTAAATTTTGTAAAACACTACGAGTATTGTTTACACGGTTGTTGGTGTCGTTCCATTTGGTACTGATTTCATCCCAGGACTTTCCGTTTCCAGTTTCGGCTTCAAGTTCTTCAATGGTAGGGCCAAGCCTGTTTATTTCAAGTTGCTGAGTCAATCTGGCTGCATTTAGTTCTGCCGGAGTTGTCATATTAGAATCCTAATATTGATTTTAATGTAGATATTTGAGGTAGATATATTGTTGTTCCGGTTGTAAAGTCTCCCAACGGATCTTGTAGTTGGTTTGGATTACGTTGTGCAAACACCCACCATAGGGTAGCATCTTGATATAAATCATATGCTAATAAATCTGGACGTAGGTTGTATGTTTCGTTGATTGTCATTGACAAGTCATCAATTAATTTTGGAATAGTTCTATCAACCATGACACCAAGATATTGATCGTTGATTACAGGTGTGTTAAAATATTGACTGGTAGATGCATAAGAATTTGATGCCATTACCACATTCCCTTCTTGATTAAGTTACCGTTTGCGTATTCACGTAGGCTAAACTGTTGACTAACCTGTTTTCTGCTTACTATTGGTAATAAGTTAATAGTCATTGCCATCTTGGTAGGAACATAACTTGCACCCTTTGATCCTAAGTTACCTGGGCTAGGCGTGAACGGTTTGGCTCCAGGTAGTAATTCAGGTCCAGGGCCGCCATTTACTGCATTTGTTACTGCTGTTTTCAATCTGTTCAATGCTGAAAAATTACCATTTGTTGTTGTTGTCGCAAGTGGTTTAGTATACTGTAAATTGTCTGTTCGATCAATGTGTCTACTTCTTGCACGTATGTAGTTAACATCTTGAGGTAGGTTGTAATTAAATTCACTTACCACACACGGTGATTCATTGAACTGATATTCACCAAGTCCTGATAGATATAACAACGGCGGTGGTGATCCTCGTTGTGCATCTTGTCCGTAGAACATCTTACTAGCACTTTTTAGAAAATGTATACATGCTAACAAATATTCTGCTTCGACAGTATCTTGAGCAGTAAATTCTGCTTGCAGTTGCACAGTTTGTACACTTGAACCTTTATAAAAATAATGTTGATAGTTTGAATGTGTTGGAGAATAGGTTTGATATTCTGCTCTGTACTGCACATCAATTGTTGGAGTATAAGGAAAAATAATTCCGTCTGTGTCTCTTAAAGGTGCAAGTATTCCAGGATTGGCTGCTTTGTACAAATAGGTTGCTTGCGGAGCTAGTCGGAGCTTAACACGCCAGTCTCCATCAGCATTCTTAACACCTGATGCTTCACGCATTTCACTAATGGTCTGTTGTTGTTGTGCTCTTGTTTTAAGTGCTTCTGCTTGTATAGCTGATTGTTGTGCTTCACTCAGTGCCGCTTGCTCTACACCGTCAACACCATCACCTTCAGCACCGTCTCCAATGTCAGCAACTGGATCATCACCAACTAAACTTTCACCGTCGTTCTCAACAAGGTCTGTGCGATTACCGTCAGCATCAATGGGATTACCAAATTCATCAAATTCAGCCGCGGTAACTTGTGGATCAATTGGATCGCCAAATTCATCAAATTCTGCAACTATTGGATCGTTAGACTCAACAACTTCTTCAGCAACAGGTATTGGATCACCAAACTCATCAAACTGTGCTGCTTCAGCATCTCCAAAATCATCTACACCAAAAGGATTTACTTCATCAGGTGAATCAGTGGTCGCAAAGTCACTGAAGTCTTCTTCACCAAAGTTATCGTCGCTATATTCAGCAAAGTCATCCACCTGTGCTGGATTACGTGTTGGATCACCAAAGTCATCTACTTGTGCACCAAAGTCGTTGTCTGAATAATCAGCAAAATCATCTACCTGTGCTGGCTCCGGTCCGGGACCAAATGCATCAAGTCCAGGATCTTCTGTGCCAAAATCATTGTCACTGTAATCAGCAAAGTCATCTACTTGAGCAGGATTATTAATTTCTGCAAAGTCATCTACTTGTGCAGGTGCTTGATATTCAGCAAAGTCATCCACTTGTGCAGGAGCAGGCCCTGGGCCAAATGCATCTAGACCTGGATCTTCTGTGCCAAAGTCGTTGTTTGAATAACCGTCAAAATCATCTACTTGTGCTGGAGCATTGATTTCTGCAAAGTCATCCACTTGTGGTGGTACTGCTGATCCTGAGAAATCATCAACTGGTGTTATGTTTCTACTTGGGCCGCCAAAGTCATCTACTTCTGTAATACCAGTTCCACCAAAGTCATCTACTTGTGATATTTCCTGTGCTGGTCTTGCTGGCGGCGCTTCTGGTGCAGTTATATCTGGTCGCGGTGTAGGTGTTGGTACATCTGTTCTGTTTGCTCTTGCGATGTCATCAGCAGTTCTAAAGTCTTGATCATAGTCGTCACCAGGTAATTCGTTATCAGTATCATAGTCTACCGGTGGACTCTGTGGCGGTTGAAATGGTTGTGCTTGCTCTACACCCGGACGTCTTGTACTAGGTGGAATTGGTGTAACTTCTGTGTAACTATCACCATAAGCATCAGTAAAATCAACATCATCGTCTTGTTCTTGTGCTGGTCTTGCCGGGGGTGCGGCAGGAAATGGATCAGGTTGTGGTGTAGGTGCTCTGCCTCTTGTATCTAAAAATTCACCACTACCTCGACTGCCTGCTGGTAAGCCTGCACCAATAGTAGATGGTCTCGGAGTAGGTGTAGTCACACTTGGAGGCGGTAAATCTACATCACTAAAAGCAAACTGTGAGCCAGCACTTCCAGTGGTGTTTGTATTGGTCTGTGAACTCGACGGACTGGTTACTTGTGGACGTGGCGTATCACTAAACGCAAATTGCGACCCAGCACTTCCTGTGGTGTTTGTGTTGTTTTGTGAACTTGCAGGACTAGTTACAGTTGGCGTTGTAGGTGTTTCGAATGCTCTGCCAGTGAATGGATTAATACGCGGTGTTGAGCTGATAGCAGTTGCATTAGTAGGCGGAAGTTCTGTGCCTGTAAACGCTGAACCTGATCCAACAGTATTTCTTGCGGTGTTTGAAGATTGCACACCTTGCGAAGACTCACTGGTTACTCTACCAAAGTTTGCATTACTAGCACGTGTTCCTACACTATCGTTTGTGTAGTTACCTAGGTCACTTACTGGAACTCGTGCCAATGTAGCCAATGTGCTTAAAGTTGCATTTGGATATTGCTGTGCTAGTTGATTCATTCTAGCGGCTTTTGCTGGATCAAAACCTGCCATGTTATCTCCTCTAGTCTTATTTATGGTAACCAAAAAGTGCGTAGTTAATGATTGACTTTTGATAAGTAATGTTGTATAATACACAATGTATTAAGGCAAAGGAGAATTATATGCCACCGGTGAAAGCACCTAAGAAAGTAAACTATCTTAACAATAGAGATATACTCAAAGAAATTCACAAAAGCAAAAGCACATATTGTTCATACCTAGAGCGAGACTACGCACAGTATGATATTATTGTTCCTAGCGTGGACAAGATCAATCAGCGTAGTGTTGCAGAAGCAAGACGTAACAAAGCAGATAGAATCAAAAGACTAACTGGTGAGATACTCGATCCTGTAAAACTTAATAACCAAGAACTTGTGTTTCGTGTTACCTGTTGGGAACACATTCCAATGGTACCAAAAAAACTAACCAAAGCACAAGAAAAGAAGAAGTCCAAACTAGAAGAAATACTGGAAATGGATAATGTTAATCTTGAAGATGATGGGTTACAGGATTTAATGGAAGAAGTTGAACAGGACCTCAACTATGTAAAACTAAACTTTCCTCCTTTTTGGCATTATATGATTGATGAAAATCGTGTGCCGTACATTGTGGGCAAATCACATTGGGTTGGTGGTATGGAAAACGGTTACTTTTCAAAAGACCATGGCAAGATGACTGACAAACTAGCACACATGTTTATCAAGTTGTGTGAACGTTATGCTACACGTTCAAACTGGCGTGGATATACCTACAATGAAGAAATGCGTGGACAAGCACTACTACAACTAAGTCAAATTGGACTACAGTTTGACGAAAGCAAGAGTCAAAATCCATTTGCTTATTATACTGCCGCTATCACCAACAGTTTTACAAGAGTGTTAAACATTGAAAAGAAAAATCAAAACATAAGAGATGATATACTTGAACAAAACGGATTAAATCCAAGTTGGACAAGACAGTTTAACAATTCGCCAGACGCAAAAAAACTACAACCAGAAGCCGCTAAAAAATAGGACACACATATGGGTTTGTTTAAAAAAGCTCTAGTGTTCACAGACATCCACTTTGGCATGAAAAGCAATAGCATCATGCACAATCAGGACTGTGAAAACTTTGTAGAATGGGCAGTGCAACAGGGCAAGATACACAACTGCGAAACTGCTATATTCATGGGCGACTGGCATCATCACAGAGCAAGTTTAAGTTTGCAAACCATGAGCCACAGTTTACGTGCATTAGAAAACCTTTCACGTAGTTTTGACATAACCTACTTTATAACTGGCAATCACGATCTATATTACAGAGACAAACGTGACATATACAGTTTTGAATGGGCCAAGCACATTCCAAATCTAAAGATATGCAATGACTGGTTTCAACAAGATGATGTTATATTGTGTCCGTGGTTGGTTGGTGATGATCACAAGCAGATAAAAACTGCAAGTGCTCAGTATATGTTTGGACATTTTGAACTGCCGCACTTTAAGATGAATGCCATGGTTGAGATGCCTGATCACGGAGAGATTAAATCGGAACACTTTCAACAGTATGGTACTGTGTTTAGCGGACACTTTCATCTGCGTCAACAGAAAAACAACATCAACTACATTGGCAATGCATTTCCGCACAACTTTTCAGATGCTGGCGATGATCAACGTGGTTGCATGATACTTGAATGGGGAAAAGAACCAGAATACATTGCTTGGCCAGATCAACCGTTGTACAAAGTGTTGGATCTTTCGCAGGTGATTGACTATGCTGACACAATACTAAAACCAAACATGCATGTTAGAGTAAACTTGGACATAGAAATATCCTATGAAGAAGCAAACTACATCAAAGAACAGTTTGCAACCAAATACAAACTGCGTGAGATGGCACTTATACCTAACAAACGCAGTGCATTAGAAGAAGAACTGCAACCAGGTGATATCAAGTTTGAAAGTGTTGATCAGATTGTAACTGAACAGATTATCAACATTGACAGTGAATTCTATGATAACAAATTGTTATTAGAAATCTACAGGAGTTTATAATGCTATGCAAAATAAACCAGCAACTGGAAAGCAGAAACTTTGTTGACGATGTTAATTTTACCAAAGATGATCCTTGTATCTTTGTTGTTTACCCAGCTGGTGCCGCAGGTGATTTGTTAATAGCAATCATTGATAAACATTACTTGCGAACTGGTTGCGAATATTATGGTATTTCTGACAGTGGTAAAGTACACCTGTACACAACCGATTATGACAAATTGGATTTAGATCAGGATTACAAATTTGATCAACAATTTTTCTGGGACCTTGCTGAAAATCTTGGCAATAGAAATCTAAACTATAGTTTGCTTGATCAAGTTATTTTTGGTTGCCATATGTGGCAAGACAACCAAGTAGAATACATTCTTGACACTTTCTCAAAAGCAAAGGTAATAAGAATTATGCCACAAGATCAAGAAGGTCATGACATAATAAAAGCAATGAAACATAAAAAACTGAATCCCAACGCCATATTAGACAAGAGTGTAATGTATCAGACTGAAATGAACAATGCTCGTGTTCTTGAAATACCGTTTGGCAGTATTTTTAACCAAACAAACTTCTTGAAACAATATGATAGAATTATAAACTTTTTAAACCTAAACGGTAGACTTATCTGTCATGATTATGTACAATATTACTTGACAAAGCAAGGTCCAGAAATTGAAAAAACTCTAAAAGATTATAGCAAAACAATATGATTCAAATCAAAGACCTTACGGTCAAAAACTTTATGAGTGTGGGTAATGCTACCCAAGCAATTAACTTTGACCGACAAGACCTCACACTGGTACTTGGCGAAAACATTGACTTAGGTGGTGATGGTTCGCGTAACGGAACTGGCAAGACCACAATTATCAATGCACTAAGTTATGCACTCTATGGTGAAGCACTCACAAACATACGTCGTGACAATCTCATAAACAAAACCAATTCAAAAGGCATGATGGTAAGTTTAGACTTTTGTGTTGGTGAACAGTGCTATCGTATCGAACGTGGACGCAAGCCCAATGTACTAAAGTTTTATATCAATGACAGTGAACAAGAAGCAGATGACTATGCACAAGGTGATAGTAGAGAAACACAAGGTGCTATACTAAAACTGTTGAGCATGAGTCACAC
>Ga0181400_1001324_pt1 | contig 10272 bp, 13 predicted proteins | sample 23SPOviralmetaG_FD_130129 | JGI IMG/M metagenome (GOLD analysis project Ga0181400, IMG submission 130129) | Marine viral communities from the oligotrophic San Pedro Time Series (SPOT) site, San Pedro Channel, CA, USA - 23 SPOT_SRF_2011-06-22 | ecosystem: Environmental > Aquatic > Marine > Strait... | reverse complement strand
TGGACTTCTTCCGATTGGCTAGATGCTCGCGGTTCTCCTCCGTTATCTGAGGATGAACCTTGTTGGCTCTTGGTGTCGGCCACGACTCTTGGCTCCTCCCACTCGTATTGAGGTTCGCCCGGTCTTGAAGGCCACTCAAAGCCTTGGCTCCCTTGCGACTGTGATCCATATCTGGATAGTGAACTTGCTCCCTGAGGTTCATACACCCCGCGTTCTTCTCCGCTCTGGTCTGTGCCAGTTTCTCTGGAGTCCGAACTAGATTGTTGGAGTCGAATGTCTGAGGTGTTGCCCAGTTCTTTGCTTGACCGCCCAGATAGTTGACCTTCTTCCCACTGCTGTATCCGTAGTCGCTCCCCTTCGCATCGTTGGCTATCGGAGTTGCCCAGTTCTCCTCGTGAGTCTCCACTGCATCCCGCAGTTTCGCTCCGAAGGTTTGATTGCTCTTGTGCCTCTTGCTCTTGAAGCCCCCGCTTGTCATCTCCGTCTCGATGCGTCCGCCCTCGGCGTCCGATGTCCTCGCTGTTGGCCAGCTCTTGGCTTCCACTTGACGGCTCAATGTTGATTTGCCCTCTGCTAATCTCTTCTGAGCTGCTTCTGGGTTGCTCGCTAGGTGAGCATCTCCTACTATCGGAGTTGACCATCCCAAGGATGAAGACTCGCTTTCTCTGATGAGGTGCGCCGACTTCACTCGCTGAGAATATTCCTGCCGTTGATCGGTAACCCAGGCCTTCCAGCTCTGAGAGGACATACTGGAGAACTGACTCTCCGTCTGCTGTCTTGGCTGATATGATTCCTTCGACGTTTTCGAGGAAAACAATTCGAGGTTGGCAATCCCTGATTCCGTCTCGGATGTATGGGAACAAGTGTCGGGGATCGTCAGTTGCTTGACGCTTTCCAGCAGCTGAGAATGGCTGGCACGGGAATCCTCCAGAGAGGATGTCCACTTGCCCACGAAACTCTCCGTATGGGAAGGTCTTAACGTCCGTGAAGATAGGTGCTGAATCCAGCTCTCCCGCTTCCATCTTTGCAACCAAGTTCGCGATAGGGAATCCTTCCCTCTCCACGTAAGCGATCTCTCGCAGATTTGGGAGAACGTCTCGGAGTCCAAGCCCAATTCCTTCATATCCGGAACATAGGCTGAGGTGTGTAATTGTTTTGGTAGTATCCACATTGTATCTTTCTGTTTGGTTATTTTGCTAAGATGAATTTCTTAACGAGTGATGCGGGTGCCACGTATTGCTTGCTAGTGATGGCATCCACGATGATGAAGGGTCGCTTGTATGAGCGTTGCTTGTAGCCTCGGAGGTAAAAGAATTTACCCTTCGGATCCTTGAGCATTGCGCCCAGCCACTCCTTCGGAATGTCGAGCATCTCATAGTGCTCGTTCAGGAACATCTCCTCCTTCGAGATTGGTCGGCCTTCGTCCGAGAGCAGCTCTACCTCGAGCTTGATCGATGCGCTGGTATCCGTGTATCGGCAACCGTTGGTTCGTATTGATACTCCAAGCTTCTCCCCAAGAGAAGCAAGTGCAGTGTTGAGTTCGTTAGTGATATCCTTGCAGGTAGCACGGTCTAGTTTAGTTACTTGTATTGTATTCATTTTATTCCTTTGTTTATGGTTTATTGGTAAAGATCTTCAATCTTTTTCTGATTTTTTCTTATATAATATTCAGCCTCGCTGATCTTGTCCATCCAGTAGCGGATGGTTTTTCGATAGCTCCACTCTGCGAGTTGCTCTCTGGACGCTTCGCCCTGGCTAGCTGAGTTGTCTTCGCTTGCCCCGAAGATATTGGCTAGCTCTGACTGTTGCTTGCTTATGTTGTCGATGATTTCCGATATGTGCTTTGTGTCACTCATTGTTTTCCTTTCTGTTATTGTTCTGACTCTATAAAGTCTTGCTTTGCTGTTTCTCTTACCTCTTCCCTCTCTTGGGATGTCAAGAAGACTTCGACCATTTCGTCGCTGGTGCCTTCGTCATAGATTATATATTCAAGTATCTCGGTCTCGAGTATGTCGATCTCTTGCCATCTCTCAGTTACCCACTGATTTCCGGCTTCGGAACTGCACTCGCAATCCTTGTATCTGAAGTCAATTCTGACTGTTGCTATGCAAAATGTGCCATTCATTAGGTCGCACTCTACCTCTGTCTCTACTCTACCTTCCATTTATCTACCCCACCCTTCCTTGATTGTTACCCATATGATTGCTTGTGCTTCATAGGCTTTTAGTTTGTGCTCTTCGGCAATCTTGGCCGTAATGGCCTCTACCCGCCGGTATTGAGCTGATGTGATTGTTTCTGTGGTATCCACGATGCCTTCCCTAGGCTTGCATAGGCAAGCCCGTATGTGCCACTTGTCGATAGTCACGTGCTTGTCGCTCAGTCTTCCGATATTCATTGCAAATGCGTGAGTCTTTGGACTCTTAGACGCAAGCTGGATATCACCGTGCAGTATCGACCAAGCTTTCCGCTTGTTCGCATTGTAAGTGCAACATTTGAAACTGTCGATATCCTTCCCTTCCGTGTAAGCCTTCAGCATTGACTCAGCGTCTTGCTTGTTCCTTGCCCACTTGTTATTCGGCGATAGCGCACTTGTAAGGGCAGCTACAATGTATCTATCGACCCCGTATTTTTTACCCATCTTTTTGGTAAATTTTTGGGCATCTTTATACCATCGCTTGCCTTCAGATGCGTTGGCTTTCGTTGCTTGCAATAGCCAGGATTTCAGATTGTTGGCTATGATTCTGTCGCTTGTTTTCGTTATTGTTCGTTTCATATTGATTTACCTTTTCCATTAATTCGGCTTCGGTGCATTCACCTTGCCACACTGTTTTTACTGAAAATCCTAGAGGCGTTTTTGTTTTTATTCTGCCGTCATAGATTGCACCTTCACCTAGTTCTTTTGAGTAGAACCAAAACACGTTGTCATATTTCATTATAGTTCAGTCATTATTTGTTCGAGTTTCATCTTCACCTTGTGTATCGCATTTTCCTTGTGGAATTTCGATAGGTAAAGGTATTCATCCATTCTTTCCTTTCGCTCTTTCTCTACGTCTTTTTGGCGGATATAAATCCGGATTTCCTGGGCGTCATCTAGTGGTATGCTTACTCGATATCCCCACGGGGTCTTCGGTTTACTACCTCGTAACACTAGCTTGTATTTCGAGCCACAAGCTTTAGCTTGTTTGCGCATTTGATTGATAAGCGACCACCCGTCGCTGTCGTTTTTTACCTTCATTAGGTAGTCGTGCTTTATTGTTTTCATTCTATTTTCCTTTATGTTAGGTGAAGCATTGCCTTGGCAATGGTTTTTGACGCTTCTCGTTTACTCATACCACCCTCTTGAACTTGGTCGCATAGGTAAGCGGTTAGCATTGGCAAGTTGGTAAAGCTGACCTCGTAATCGTGAAGCCTGCTTTGCAGTGTGACCCTTTCCAGAGCGACGTATGATGTTGGATCCACGTCAAAGCTGACTTTGTATCCATCTGTTTTAAAACTATTCATTTTTCGTCTTTCGTTAGTCTTTCTATTCTTCGCTTTGATTCAAAGATGCCGTAACTTAATAGCTCTTTGAATGTCGATGGTCGCATATTCTTGGAATAACAGTATTCCAAGTATTCTTCATATATTTCTCTATCTGTTTTCATTTTATTTTACCCCCATTATTTTTTCCCATTCGGGAATTGATTCGTCGATTTCCCATTGTAGGTCGTCCAGGAATTCCACTATTCGGTGAAAGTATTCACTTCCGTTATAATCTTTATCGTTACAAGCCCGTCTTCCGAACTGTGCGATTTGCTTTAGTGCAGTTACTGATTTTAGAGTTTCGTATGGTGTATCCATTATATATACCTTACTGTTTGAGTCTGTATGGTCGTTACCCTTGAGTCTTCTCCCATTTGAGATATCCAGTCTTTTGCTGGCCTGATTTGCTTTGATTTTGAAGCGATAGCCTTTGGTGCTCTCGCTGATTTGTTCGTGATTCGTGCTTTTGCACGCGACCAACTCCAATCGCATTTGCCTTTGCGACTGTCGTTCGTCCAATATTTTACTGAGTTTTGTTTCATTGTATTTAGTAGATTAGTTGACTTTATTGTCTTAACAATTGCGCTACGTGAAAGCTCCACTTTGCAATCATTACTCCCGCTAGTAGGATAGGCACTTGGCGGTATCCAAAATTTGTATTGCGGGTTTCAAGGTCACGGCGATTGCTCGCTATCTTGAAAGCGCACTTGTGCGCTCGTCATATCGGTTTTGCGTTTTTTTCCTATTGGATTTTTACCCCACATTTAACATCTTATTGCAACTATCACGGCGGTTTTAATCGCTAAGTCTGTGAGTTCAGTCTTGCCCAAATCATCGGCGCATTGCCCTTTTTAACTAAGATTTTGAAGATTCTATAAACTTAAGAACTACGAGCTGAGTGATTCAGTAACTCTCTTTCTTTCTCTCGTATTAATTTTCAAGGAACATTCGAATTGCTTCGATGCTTCAAACATTGGGAAATTTCATCGCAGTTAGCAAGCACTTTTTTTCATCTATTTTCTTTGAAATCTGTAAACTGCTGCACATCAACGATTTAAAACATAAAAAAAATTCACTTTTTTTCAGGAATCTTCGGAAAATCCGCTCATTTGAGCACGCTTTGACGGCAAATGACGGGTAAATGACGCCATAAATTCACGTCTTTATAGATGCGATTTCGTCAAAAAAAATCCGCAATCACGTATCCAGTTTTCCACTACAAACACGTGTATCCAGTTTTCCACTACAATGTATCCAGATTTTAACTACAAACACGTGTATCCATAAAGTGAATACGTTGTATCGACAATGTGAATACAATGTATCGACAATGTGGATACAAACACGTGTATCATAATACTGGATACAATCGAATGTATCCGGATTTTGGATACGATGCCAACCAGGATTTCGACTCCAGAAAAACAGGGGAGGGGGTATCCGGAAATTTAGCGGCAAACTGTATTATATATACATAAACTGCGCCTCAAAAAAAACTGATACTCAAGGGTTTACGCAGGTGAGGCCTCAAGCCGATTCCTGCCCTGCGCGTATATACGTTTATATCGCATTTTGGGTATAACTGTATATAATCGATCGGGATTTAATCGGTGGATTATATCCGTTGAGGTTATGAATAGTCCCAATCGGGAAGCTATAGATGTATACCTACACGAACACAGCCTAGGGGCTGTTCATTTCAGCAAGTGTTAAGCAGATACAGCTTCGCCATATGCAAAGCAGCTGTAACGTAGACTAATGTCGGACTAGGTATTATCGAAGAGTTATCCGTAAGTTACAGGCATATATTTTATGTCTCCCTTCACGCAACTTCAGGGGAGACAACCTATACTGTGCGTGGTAGACCCTTGTTCCCAAGAGTCGTTAATCCTGGCACAGTGCCTTGTAGTTTAGTGTCCTACGAGTGGCTATCCTCGGAGATCGTTTTCGCCCTTAAAGGGTTTACCTCCTGACTATTCTCGTATTATATCACATAGGTTACTTTATAAGTCAAGTTGAAGTGCAATTATATGTGTTATTTTATACTTGACATATCTATAGATAATGAGACACAATATCAATTATGGAAGACATACCTGACGACAAGGAGGAGCTAATGGAGGAGATCTCCAATGCTATTGACTCCGTAGTGGACATTAAGCAGCTACAACAGGTCAAGAGCCTCTCGTTGTATGATCCCCAGAAGGTAGCTAAGTTACTGTATCTCTACAGCAAGGGGACGAGCCAGACGGCTCTTGTGCGGAAATACAAGTTCTCGAGGCAGACTGTGCTCAATGTTCTGGTGGATTACGCAGACCATCTAGGCAGACTGCGGGAGGTAGCTGGGAAGATATCTGCTAAGAATTACCTTAACATATCCTCCCTGGAGGAGGATTTGATAGAAAAGGTTCGTGACAGGATGGACACCGAAGAGGACTTCGAGGTGGGGTTCAAGGATCTAAAAGAGCTATCTATAGCCAAGGCTAACTCCTTCCGTGAGGCTATGACCTCAAGGGGTGAGGCGAGTGCTATTACCGAAGAGAGGCAAGTCATTACGCAGGAGGACTATGAGGAAACCATCAAGGCCGCTAGGGAGAGAATAGAGAAACTAAAACAAGCTGAGGAAGCAGAACTAATACAGGAGGACACAGATGGGTAAAGGATGCGCACCCCGTAAGGGGCACAATGCCGCTAAACAGCGGGAGAACTACGACGATATTGACTGGAGCAAGAAGCCTTCTTCTCCTAGGACAGAACAACCTAAAACCAAGGAGAAATAGATTATGAGTAGCCAGGAATACGATATGGATGAAATATACGACCAAGTGCGGGGAATACTCGGAGAGCACTTTCACAGCTTCTGCTTCATCGTCTCTGACGAAGACGGCGAGATCTTCTTTGACTATACTAACTTCCGTGTAGGTAAGATGCTAATGCGGGAAGCCCTCGAGGACTTGAATACCGAAATGGATGACGTTGAGTTCATCTGGGACGAAGAGGAAGACGAGGATGAGTGGGAGGATGACGGAAATGAGTATGAATACGTGTAGTCCTACTGTAATCTAGCCAATGCCTATTACGTTCACAGAGCACCCCATCCTTCAGTCCCCTACGGATGAGGAGATAGTCCTACTAGGAGAGTCCGATCCTAAGCTACTTGAGGCTCTGCACAAGGCGCACGAGGGACGCATACAAGCGTCCAACGAGGATCCCCTGCGGTATGGGTTTGACCTCCCAGGGTGGAAACGTATATCGGACTCCTTCTTGGAATACAACGAGGTTCTAGCCCTAGGTGGGAATCGTAGCGGTAAGACGACTGGATGCGCCAAGCAGATAATGGATGCCGTCAGTAAGAACAACGATGGTCACATCGTGTGCTTCTCCCAGAATGCTGACACTTCTATAAAGGTGCAACAGCCAGCTATTTGGGAAATGATGCCCAAGGAGTTCAAGAAGAAGACCAAGAGCATAGACGGGTATATCAACTACTCTATGCAGAACGGGTTTACAGGTAGCTCCTTTGTATTCCCCGACACTAGGACTCGCGTGGACTTCAAGACTTATACTCAGTTCAGTAACAACCCTACGATCCTAGAGGGCTTCGAGTTCGGATTTAAGAGCAAAGCCATCAATGCAGGACTGGAGTCCAATATAGGTGCCTGGCTCGATGAATACCTAGGAGACGCCGCACTGGTCAATACCCTAAGATTCCGCCTAGCTACACGTAACTCTAAGATGGTCATAGGCTTTACGCCTATCGACGGATATACTCCGTTTATATCGGACTACCTCAAGGCTGCGGAAACCCTAGAGACAAGGCCTGCGGCCTTGCTTAATAACAAACAACTACCTATACGGCAATACAGCCCAAGTCGGGATGCCGCTGTTGTTTACCTGCATTCGGACGAGAACCCATTCGGTGGTTACGAACGTATTGCTAAAGACCTAGCGGGAAGACCTGATGACGAGGTAAAGGTTCGGGCTTATGGTCTACCAGTTAAATCGGCTAACGCCTTACTTCCTTACTTCAATACCGAAGTAAATGTGCTTTCCGAAGAGCCGAATAAATACGAGATGACGTTCCCGGACATTTCGGATAAGTCGAAGTTCACCTGCTATCAGGTAGTAGACCCCGCAGGTGCTAGGAACTATACCTGCATCTGGGCTGGAGTAAACGAGGAGGGTGAGGTATACATCCGCAAGGAGTGGCCAGACAGGGACACCTACGGTGAGTGGGCACTGTTCGGGGATCCTAAGTGGAAATACGGGCCTGCAGCCAAGAAGACTGGACTCAACGTAGAGGGATACTGCGAACTCTTCAAGGAAATCGAGGAAGACTTGGGCATCGAGATTACCGAAAGGATAGGGGACTCTAGGTTCTTCGCTAAGGAAAACGAGAACAACGACGACCTCTTCACTTCGTTCTATGACTTCGGTCTAAGCTTCATTCCCTCGAGTGGCGTAATGGAAGAGCAGGGCATTGCTGCCCTTGACGACTGGTTTACTTACAACCCCAACGTAGAGGTAGACCAAGCAAACAGACCGCTATGCTACATCCACAGGGACTGCGGAAACCTTATCGACAGCTTAATTAACTATAACTCAAACGGTAAGCGAGATGAACCACTAAAGGATTTTTTCGACGTTATCCGCTATCTGCGGATGTCGAACGGAGGCGAAGGGCCAGACTTCTTCTCTTCCAATGTAATGCAAACTACTAACCGAGCACAAGGAGGATACTAATGCCAAAGAAGAAACTTACACAAATCGCTGAAGAACAAGAGGTTGAGTTCGATGAAGCTATGAGAATCGCCCAAGAGAAACTGCCAGAGGGCTTCCTTACTGGAAGAGGTAAGAACACTTGGGTCAGTGAAGAGGGAGCTGCTATACTAGAAGACTCGTTTATGATCGAAGAGATCATACCTAAACACTTCATTGGCAAGGTCTTAAGTGAGTGCCCAAACGGGAGGTATAACTACGTCTACGCCAACGAGATAGGGAAGCGTGTTCCAGTATTGATACCCAGTAAATCAAGAGGGCATATGGTCGGGAAGGTGATCACCTTTGAAGCCATTGAGGACACAAAGGGTATCAGCTACCGCTATGTTAAGTAATCACACTACCCAAGAGGAGGAGCGAGACATCACTACAGACCGTAAGTGGTGCAACGAGCAAGCCGAACGACTAGCCAGTTGGGAGATACTTCGTAGGCACGTATTGCATCAAAGTCGTATACCGATGACAAATGATGACCTATGTGATACAATAGGAGTATCATCGACTTACACTATTCGATTATTAAAATCTATACGCAAACGACTTACACTACAAGATGACGAATGATTCTATTTCTGAGTCCTTGACCTACGTCCAGGACGAACCCGATATTAAAACACTACGTTACGCTTACGACCAGACCGTAACAGAACTGGAGTCATACTTTGATCTCTGTCGCACGAGCTACGACGATAGACGGAACTGGTGGCCAGGCAAGAGCCGTGACCACCGCAAGCACGGTGCCGACGCTTTCCCTTGGGAGGGAGCGTCCGATATGGAGTGTCACGTAATTGACGAAAGAATCACTAGGCTAGTGTCTCTGTTTATGGCATCCCTTAATCGTGCCAACGTCAGGGCTTTCCCAGTAGAAAGCGGCGATATCGCCCGCAGTCGTGTAGTATCAGGATTTATGAAGTGGATGGTCACTTCGGGATACATCCCTCGTTTCTACCGAGAAATGGAGTTGGGTGCTAACTATTTGCTTGAGCGAGGTATACTGATAACGTATGTCGGATGGCAACGAGAGGATCGACGGTTCCTGCAAGAACTGGACATCAATCAGATTGGACAAGTCAGCCCAGAGGTAGCGGTAGCTATCCAGGAAGGTAATGACGACGAATCACTCATCGCCTTGCTACAAGCTACTTTCGAGGGAACGAACAAGAAGCGTGCCAAGAAGGCACTTAAGGACTTGCGTAAGAACGGCGTAGCCGAGTTACCAATTGTCAGACGACAGGTCAATGCGCCTGACGTTAAGACGTTAGCCCCCGATGGGGACTTCTTCTTCCCTCCTTATGTAACAGACCCCCAGCGTTCTCCTTACTGCTTCTGGCGGACTTACTACACCCCGCAGGAACTTGAGAACAAGGTCATTACAGACGGGTGGGACGAAGACTTTGTTGAGCTAGTGATCGACAAGTATCGGGGCGTAAACATTGACTCCATCGAGCGTGAGCAAGAAGGTGGCCGGAACATCGGGCTTACCGACAATGCCTACGAAGCGGAAGAGCTTATCGAGATCTGCTATGGATACCAGCGTCTAGTTGACCAAGAGGACGGTGCCGAGGGCATTTACTGCACGGTATTCCACAGGGAGTTTGACGGGGACGACACCACTCAGGGGTATGCTAAGTTTGAACTGCTTAACGGCTATGAGGACTACCCCGTTGTGGTCACCAAGCTTTCCGAGGACAGCAAGCGTTTATACGATACCCTAACCGTTCCTTCGCTACTTCGTGGCTTACAGAACCAAGTAAAAGTGGAGCGTGACTCCAGAGTTGACAGGAATAGCCTAGCGACTCTACCTCCGATTCTTCATCCCGTAGGTCAGGCACCTACAGATTGGGGACCAGGCCGTATGATTCCATATCGCCGTAAGGGAGATCTGGACTTTGCGCCTACTCCTCCTTCGCCTACAGGCTCCGTCGAAATGGAGTCTACGCTACTAAGCCTAGCTGACCGACTGGTTGGACT
>Ga0181400_1001322_pt1 | contig 10284 bp, 17 predicted proteins | sample 23SPOviralmetaG_FD_130129 | JGI IMG/M metagenome (GOLD analysis project Ga0181400, IMG submission 130129) | Marine viral communities from the oligotrophic San Pedro Time Series (SPOT) site, San Pedro Channel, CA, USA - 23 SPOT_SRF_2011-06-22 | ecosystem: Environmental > Aquatic > Marine > Strait... | reverse complement strand
TTTGTTTCGGGATGACGACCAGTTTAAAACGCACTTGGCCTGTATGCAAAATGGCGATGCAATCAAGAGGAGAATGGTCACAGAGCTTGTCAAGGAAAATGGCAACAAGGCGGCAATAATTGGACAGGCGGCCTGTTTGAAGAGGGATGAAGAGGCATGAAAAATGCGGCAGACATGACAGTCGAAGAGTTCACAGCGTGGCTAAAACAGCGCAGAGCGCAGATGCTGGCTGTTGAGGATAGGTTGCCGCTGGGCAGGGATAGAAGTCAGAGGCTTCCGAAAATGACACCGCTGATGGCTATGCATACCAGACGGGCTATGCAGAGAAGGCGGGGGAAGTGAAGTTTAACAGCGACTTTGCCTTCGATTTGCAGATGGGTCAGGACGAGGAAATCTGGCTTGCAGACTTGCTACGGGGCAAAACGGTTGAGGTTAAGCGCGATTACATTGCCAGCAGAACGGGCAATTTATTTGTGGAGTTCTCCAGCCGAGGTAAAGCGTCAGGGCTTGCAACTACAAGGGCAGACTTCTGGGCGTTTATTCTGGATGGGGAGAGAGTGGTTATAGTGCCGACTGGGTTCTTGCAACAAGTGGCAAGGCAGGCATATAGCGAAGGCCGCACAGTCAGGGGCGGTGACAACAATACCAGCGAGGGAGTGCTGGTCAAATTAAAGGAGTTGGTTAGATGAAAATGAAAGAAATAGATGATTCGTATTCGTTCGAAGAGTATTTGGACAATTACTTGGAACGGGTGGTTAAGCAGAAGGTAAAGCCGAACAAGTTTGACAGGGCTGTTCTGTACAACGCAAGTTCTTGGCTGGCTTGGCTTAATGATGAAAACATGATTAAAGGGGCTTACATCCGCACACTTGAGAAGCAGGTAAAAGAGCTTGGAGGGCATACAAGATGAGTGATAGCTTAATTGTACGCAGTAGCCTGAAGGATAACTTCAGCGTCCTACCGAATCACCTACTGAATGATGACAGGCTATCGGCAGACCAGCTTGGCCTGCTGGCATACCTACTGAGCAAGCCGACAGACTGGCAGGTGCAGGTCACAGAACTGCGTAAGCGGTTCGATGTTGGGCGGGATAAAATACGCACCATTCTGGCCTGCTTGGAGCAGTATGGCTACATAACGAAGGAACAGGTACGTCTGGACGGTAAATTCGCCACAAACCGTTATGTCGTCTCAGATTCACCGTTGACTGAAAAACCGTCAACGGAAAAACCGTCGACGGCAAATCCGACGCTTAATAAAGACAGAAGTAAACAAAGGACAGAATATACAAAAGGAAATATAAGGGCGAAAAAAGAAAAGACGCTTTTTTGTGAGTGGCAACCTACAGATGCTGACAGGGAAAAGCTGGTCACTTACTGCAACAGTCACGGGCATGAGTTGGATGACATTCTGGAAGATATGCGGCTCTGGGATGATGCTAATGGCAATCAGGCTAAATACGCCTGTCACAGCTCTGCGGTGATGAGATGGTGCAGGACTAGCAGAAAAGAGGGCAAGCGCACTCAGAGGCGCTCAAATCGCCAGCAATCGGTATCTAAGCCGAAGGGGAAGGGTGAGTTATCGGATAGGCAGAAGCAGTATGCCGAGACAGTGGCTGAGAAGATGTGGAACGCCTACAAGGCTGAGGGGTTCTATTACAAGATGATACTGCCTGACATTATAGCATTTATGCAGACTGACCAGACGGACGCTGATTGGTCAGCGCTGGGCAATGGTATGGATAATCCTATTGAGAGGGGCTGGATGTAGAAAGAGAGGCCGAAGCCTCTCTGTTCTGGTTAATCGCAAGTTAGCGAGTGGGTGATACGGGCTTCCCATCTGCCCGACATATCATTCCAGCGCGTTCCGCTGGAGTGAGTGCCGTAGCCAGCATAAGGGAACTCAGCAGATATGCGGTTTAGGAATAGCTCCAGTGGTTCGCGTTCTGCTCCTGAGAGGCGGTACTCTTTGAAACCGCCGAGTGTTTTCTGTTCGATTTTCATGGTGGTGTCTCCTTTATTTGTTGATGTCTATAGCTGTACGCTAACATAATAGCATTAGTCAACAGCTAATTTGCAAACGTTAACTTGTTTAGGTATACAAGGGTTAGGAGGTGGCGAATGTCTAAAAAGAAGCTAACACCGGAAGTCATAGATGAATACCTGCGAAGGATTGCCATAGATGGGCGCAGTGCGCGGTCAGTGGGCAAGGATGAAGATATGCCCAGCTATGAAGCGTTCTACAAGATGAAGAAGAAGGACACAGGCTTGCAGGCTATGTATGCTGACGCTGTAGAGGCAAGGGCTACTGCCATTGACGATAGGATGGACGAGGTGCTTGAAGGTGTCCGTAACGGCGAGATAGAGTACCAAGCTGGACGGCTTGAGATAGATGTGCAGAAATGGCGGATGGCGAAGTTCTTTCCGAGGCTTTACGGTGACAATCAGAAGCTGGAAGTGGAGCATAAGACTAGCTTTGTGGATGAGTTGAAGCGAGTAGCGGCTAGGGTTGAACAGGCTAGGCTGGAGGGGGCTGAGGTTGTGGAGCATGATGATGGGGTGGTTGATGGGGGAGAAACCACTTACACCGCCACACCCGCGCACGAAGCTGAGATTGACAACCATTCGCAAGGGGATAAATGATGGGATATACAACCATGAGTGCGTACAACTATAGCGTTCTTAATAATATCAATGACTTACAGATAATAAGCGTACATAATCGCTTCCATAATACACATTATGCGACAAATGATTACCATAGGTAGGTATTTTTACCAGAATACCCCCCCCTTCGCACAGGCGCGGGGGCGGCGAGAGAAAGAACATACAAAGCATACCCCCCCTTCAACCACACAGGCCGTACCACCCATGCCCCCCGAAAATTTGACCACAGATTTGCTACACCGCATCCATGCCGACCCTGTTTTCTTTGTCGAGGCCATCCTTAGTGCCAAGCCTCAGCAATGGCAGGCGGATGCACTCAGGGCTGTTGCAAGCCATGACCGCGTTAGCATCAAGTCTGGTCACGGTGTGGGCAAGACAGCGTTTCAAAGCTGGTTGGTGTTGTGGTGGTTGCTAAGCCATTATCCGTGCAAGGTAGCCATTACGGCTAATACAGCGCACCAGTTGAGCGATGTGCTATGGACGGAGGTGGACAAGTGGGCGAGAAAACTGCCAGAGGGCTTTAAGAACCTGCTGGAGTTCAAGTCTGACAAGATTAGCCTGAAGGGTGCTAGCGACAGTTTCGCCGTTGCAAGAACCAGCCGGAAGGAGAACCCAGAGGCACTTCAGGGCTTTCACTCTGAGAATATGCTGTTTCTGGTGGAGGAGGCATCTGGTGTGCCGGATGTCGTGTTTCAGGTGGCTGAGGGTGCTTTATCTACCGCCGGAGCTAAGACGGTGATGTGCGGAAACCCTACGCGCTCTGACGGCTTCTTTTATGAGAGCTTTCACGGTATGCGCCATATGTGGCACAACATCACTGTATCTTGCGAGGACGGCGAATATGTCTCCGAGGACTTCTTGGCAAATATGGCTGAGAAGTATGGCGTTGATAGCAATGTGTACAGGGTGCGCGTTCTGGGCGAGTTCCCTACGCAGTCGGATGATGTGCTAGTGCCGCTGTATATTGTTGAGGAGGCTACCAAGCGGGAGGTAGTGCCAAGCCCTACCACGCCCGTTGTGTGGGGTTTGGACGTAGCAAGATTCGGCGGGGACAGAAGTGCCTTAGCCAAGAGGCAGGGGCAAGAATTGCTAGAGCCGATTAAGACTTGGCAGAACAAAGATTTGATGGAACTGGCGGGGATTATCCTGACTGAGTTTGATGCTTGCAACTATCAGAGCAGGCCGCAGGCGATTTACATTGACGCTATTGGCCTTGGTGCGGGTCTGGCTGACAGGCTGAGAGAGCTAGATTTACCCGCCGTGGCTATATCGGTCAGCGAGACTGCCAGCCTCAAAGAGCGCTTCGGCAGGTTGAGGGATGAGTTGTTCTGGAACGCGAGAGAGTGGTTTGAGGGCAGGGATGTGAAGATACCTGACGATGACACGCTGATACAGGAGATAACGGGTATTCGGTATAAGTATCTCAGCACGGGCAAGCTGAAGGTCGAGAGCAAGGATGAGATGAAGCGCAGGGGACAGCGTAGCCCTGATGTGGCGGATGCCTTTGTGCTGACCTTTTCCGAGCAGGGTGCGAGTGCTATGGGTTACACAAAGAAATGGGGCGCAGGTAGTAGCCCACGCCCCAGCACTAAGTGGATTGTTTGATTATTTGCGCTTTGCGACAACTTTAGCGCTTTCAATATAGTTTCTGGAATCTGCGCTGTTTCTGTATGACAGGAACTGTTCCAAGTATTCTTTTAGCTCCCCCTGAGTTGGTGCGCCTGCGATATCTTCAATTTTTAGCGTAATTTCAAATTTCATTTTATCCTCCTTTGGGGCGGCTTACGCCGCATCCCTTTCAGCCTGATATTTGAAGTGCATATAGTCGGTGTGTCTTTCGCAAGCCCTTCGAGACGCGTTTGAGGCCTCCTCATCATCTCCTAATTCAAACAAAGCGTTAAACAGCGCCACTTCAGCATCTGCTACAGCCTTCATAGCTTCTACGACTTTTTGCTCTTTCTGTGTCATTTTTTTGACTCCCTGACTGGTTAAACTCCTCATAATATAAATATACGCTAAGTATTATGAGTAAGTAAAGAAAAAAATGCACTTATTGTAAATTATTTTTGCCCTAGCTATACTGACCATACGCAGAAAGGCGGATTTTATGGCAAAAGTGATAGATTTCCCCAAGAAAGAGTTGGACATCAGGGTTACTCTGGAAGATGACGAGGAGCGCCTAGACAGCCTTGAGGACAGAGTTAACGCCCTAGCCGAGATTATGGATTTGAACATACAGGGGCTGTTCCACGTTGTTGATGCGGATGCTGAGGAAGTGATGATGACCTTGTTGCAATTATCCGCTATCTGGGCTGTGAGAGCCGGACTACCGCCAGAGGAATACGAGGAACTGGTCAAAAGCACTAGACTAGAGGTGATTTACGATGCCCCCTAAAGCGCCAAAAGACCCCCGCCTAGCAAAAGCAGGGGTAGCAAAATACAATCAATGCAAGCGCACACCCAGCCATCCGACCAAGAGCCATGTCGTTGTTGCCAAGGAAGGCGCTAACGTCAAGCTAATCAGGTTCGGACAGCAAGGCGCAAAAACTGCTGGCGCTCCTAAGAAGGGTGAAAGCGAAGCCATGAAGAAAAAGCGAAAGGCGTTCAAAGACCGCCACGCTAAGAATATTGCTAGGGGCAAAATGTCAGCGGCATATTGGGCTGACCGTTGCAAGTGGTAGCCCTTTATAGCAAAACATAAATGTGTTATTTTAGGTCAGGAGATTATTATGGCTACTTATCAAAGCACAAAGAAAAGCAAGCGAAACAAAAAACCCGCGCCAGACCGCAGTGTGTTCGGCACTTATGTTGCGCCTATCTTTTCTACTATCGGAAACCAGTTTACTGGCAGAGCCGCTTTGTTCGGCGTTGACAAAAACAAAACTCAAAAAGGAAGGTATAGCAACTAATGTCTAAGAAAAATTCAAGCAAGACCAAAACAGGCAAATACTGTGGCGGCAAGTAAGCCAAAAGACCCAGCACTTTGGTCTAAGGCAAAAGCGGCGGCAAAGCGTAAATACAAGGTTTACCCCTCGGCTTACGCTAATGCCTATGCGGCTAAATGGTACAAGGACAAGGGCGGCAAATGGGGCGGCTCTGATAACCGCGTAAGGAAAGCGTAATGCCTGCACAGGCTGGTCTAGGCAAATGGTTTGGCGAGAAATGGGTTGACGTTAAGACGGGCGAACCCTGTGGTCGCAGTAAGGGTGACAAGCGGAAATATCCGGCTTGCCGCCCTAAAGCCGTTGCAAGCAAGATTAGCAAAAAGGAAGCGTCCAAGAAAACAGGGCGCAAACGTGTGAGCTGGTCAACAACTGCCAGTGGCAAGAAACGGAAGAAGGCATAATGGAACGTGGTCTGCTAGGTGATTTCCAGCCACAAGGCGTAGGCTATGGTAACTCTTTGCTAGAAGAGCCAGCCCGTATGGACATGGACACTAGCTTTGGCAACCTAGCCAAACTCATGGGGCAGTATGCAAATCAGGCGTATCAGTCTGCCACTATACCATCAAGAGCAATATCTGGAGAGTACGGAGTACCTTCTGTTAATAACCCCGCATTTGTTGGGGCTGGTCAGCAGTTCGGTATGGACTTTGGTATGCTTCCAGCTATGGCAACGTCTGTTATGGCGAGGCCAGCGGCAAATACATTGCGTATGGGTATGGGTGGCTCAGATACGGTATCCGGCGGGGCAAGAAGGTTGCCGGAGACAGACGAGCTAGGATTCTATAGCCAAGCCCTAGAAACCGCCAGAATGTTGCCGCAAGCAAAAGGCACAGGCGAACAGTTCCGTAAAATGCTTTTGGGCGGCGGGGTTAAGGAAGATGAGATAACATTTACCCCAGAGCTAGAAGGATTACTGTCACAGCCTAAAATAACCCGCGAGGAGATTGTTGGACTGTTAGAGGAAAACCGCATCAGGCCGCAAGAAACTGTTTTAAGGTCTGCGGAGGGCGGGGGCGATGAGTTAGTGTTTGGAGAGCCGTACACTTTAGAGCCTGATTACGATTTAATTGCGTTTGAGCGAGATGACATTTTGTACGACCTTGACTCCTATGGGGAAGAAGTAGTGGGGCAGATGGTTGAGGACGGGATGGACATAGATGAAGCCCGCAGAGTGCTAAATATATACCAACAGGAGGGCAGACAATCTGACAAATTATTTGCCATAGACAAACAGTACATCGAGGAAGCGGCGGAGGTTTTAGCTAGACAGAGACACGCAGAAGATGAATATGCTAGGCAAATTGAGCACCCCTCTAACATTGGGTACACAATAAGAGAGGACTATGACGGGTATCAAGTTTTTGACTCAAACAACAACATGGTTGATAGGGACATAGGTTCACTAGAAGAGGCTCAAGTTATAGCAACAAGTCACGCAAGTGGCAGGGGTCTTTTAGGTGGCGAGGGGGACACTAAGTTTTTCAGGTTCAAAGAGCGCGGAGGCGGCAACTACCGCGAAATGCTTTTGCAAGTTCCTGAGTATCAAGGCAAATCAGAAGATTTTGTTTATCAGAGCCACTTCAGCGAACCTAATATTGCAGTTCACGCTAGAACCACTGACAGAAATTTTGGAGTTGGCGAAAAAGGCTTGGGTGACTCTTTGTATGTTGAGGAGTTGCAGTCTGATTGGTCACAGAGGGGCAGGGATTTTGGCTTCAAAAGTCAAGAGGATTCTGACAAACTAGAGGGGTTAAAGAAGGCGTTTGAGTCTGCAAGAGATGAGCGCGTTAAGGTTCAGGACGAAAGAAAGGCTTTAACTCAAAAAGCTCTCAATGAGTTTGCTGAAAGTAAGGGTCTTGAGGTAAGAACTTCAGAAAATGGAGAGGTTCAGCTTTTTGACAATGACAATCTGGCGATGGGCGGCATTGATTTAAGAAACTTTATGTTCAGAGGTGAGCCAGTCTTAATTAGCAGATACACCCCTGACGGAAAATTCATAAACAACGAAACAGCCTCTCCAGTGGATGATTGGCCTGATTATTATGCAAAGGCGATGAACAAAGTAAAAGAGGCAAAGGCAAAAGCCGTTTCTGCTGAAAGAGAGTATGATGAGGTCTATCGTAAACTCCCTAAAGCTCCGCTCGTGAAAAACACAGAAAAGTTTACAGAGGCAGGTATTAAGCGGCTTATCAATCAAGCAGTAAAAGAAGATAAAAAGTCTATTGTTTTCTCGTCTGGAGACATTCAGTCTAGCAGGTGGGATAATGAAGGGCTTGAAACCTTCTATGACAAGATAATCCCGAAGGTTGCGGAAAAAGTTGTTAAAAAATTAGACCCAGAAGCAAAGCCGTCTATGCGTTATGTTGAGGACGCAACGGGCGATGTATCAGGCGACAGGTTTGTGATACAGATTACGCCGAAGATGCGTGAAGAGGCTCTGAGAGGCCAGCCATTGTTTACAGCCCCAGCAGTCCCAACTGGCCTTCTCGGCGAAGAAAAAATGACAGGCGATGAAATGCTCAGAGCCGGAATAATATAAAGGAAAGTAAAATGAATTTATGTAAGCATTGTCCATACCCAAGCCGTTGCGGCGCACAACAGCGTTGCATAGCCTATAAAAAGGACGGCGCATCTGTTACATTACCAGAGCCTGTATCTCACCCTGTAATTACAAGCAGTGGCATTGGTATGACTGGCAAGATTAAAACTGGCAAGAAAAAGGCGGCTAAGAAATGAACTACGGCAAGAAACCCAAAAAAATGGTAAAGATTGCGACCCCCATACCACGCCCTAAAGCTGGCGATGTGAATGAGGCTCAAACAAAGTCTCCTTATACCGTGAAGAACGGTAAAATGGTGTTTACAGGGCAGTTTGCTAGCGATAAGTAATGAACGTAGTTCGGGTAATGAGAAGGCCACGCCTACCCCGTGTGAGGGAAGTAGAGCAAGTGGCAGAAACATACGAGAGATGCTCCGGTTGTGTCTCTCGCAAGATGTGTGACGCGCAGACTAAGTGCCTGCACGGCAAGAAGGCAAAGCCAAAGGGAAAGAAAAATGTCAGAGCAAATGGACGAGTACCAGCTAAATAGCATTGTATCGTCTGAGATACGCGACAGCCTGAACCACTTTGACCAAGAGTTCAGTCAGGAACGTATTCGCGCTATGGATTTCTACCTTGGCGAACCTATGGGCAATGAAGTCGAGGGGCGCTCCCAAGTTGTCAGCACAGAAGTGTCTGACACCATTGAGGCTATCATGCCCAACCTCATGCGCGTATTTACAGCCAACGATAAGTATGTGCGCTTCAATGCCAGAACTGCCGAAGATACAGAACGCGCGGAACAGATTTCCGATTATGTGAATTACATAATCAATCACGATAATTCCGGCTATAAAATACTTTACAACTGGTTCAAAGATGCGCTGATGTTCCGGCTGGGTGTCGTGAAGTATTACTATGATGAGCAAGAGGATGTTCGTGAGGAAGAGTACGAAAACCTGAACGAGACTGAACTAGCCGCCCTTCTTAGCAATCCTGATATGGAAGTTATCGGCGTTATAGAAGAAAACGCTGAGAGCTATGCTCAGGACGAGATGACTGGCGAAATGATGCCAATGGATATGTCCTACAGCCTGAAGGTTCGGGTTAAAGAAAGTAAGGGCAAGATTAAAATCGAGAACGTGCCGCCGGAAGAGTTCTTAGTAAACCGCCGCGCTACCAGCTTAGAAGAGGCTCACTTTGTAGCCCACCGCACTGTGATGACAGTTAGTGACCTAGTGGCTATGGGCTATGACAAGGATGTTGTCGAGAAGTATGCTGGCTCTTACAGCCTAGATGTTGATGAGGAGCGCACAAACCGCTTTCAGGACTTAGAGGCTACCACTGGCATTGATGCCGCTGACCCTGCACTGGCAGAGGTCATTTATTACGAGTGCGTAATGAAGGTGGACTATGACGGCGATGGCATTGCAGAGCTACGCCGCATCTGTGCTATTGGCGAGGGTGCGGATGAGATACTGCACAATGAGCCATTTGACCATGTGCCGTTTGCTGTAGTCACTCCGATTATGATGCCTCACAGACTTATCGGGCGCTCCATCTATGACATGACCGAGGACTTGCAGGTTATTAAGTCTACCCTTCTCCGGCAGTATCTGGACAGCGTATATACCAGCACCTTGCCGCGTATGGGTATTGTCGAGGGGCAGGTAAATATTGATGACGTACTGGATGGGACAGCCGGAGGGATAATCCGTATGCGTCAGCAGGGCATGGTTCAGCCCATTACTGGCACACCCGTAGGCGGTGAAGTCCGGCCTTTGATGGACTACATCGACAATTTGAAGGAACAGCGAACTGGGATGTCTAAGGCTTCGCAGGGACTCGATGCTAACGCCCTTCAAAGCACAACAGCCTCGGCTATCAGCGCGACAGTACGCGGCGCTCAGGTAAAGCTGGAGAGCTACGCACGGACTATGGCTGAAACTGGTGTTAAGGACTTGTTCCGAGGCATCTTACATTTGGTGACTAAGTATGACCAGAAACCGCGCATTATTCGCCTTCGTAATAACTTTGTGCCGATTGACCCTAGAGAGTGGCATAGCGAGTTTGACGTTGTGGTGCAGGTTGGCTTGGGTACGGCTGATGACGAGCAAAAGATTGCGTTCCTTACG
>Ga0181400_1001321_pt1 | contig 10284 bp, 15 predicted proteins | sample 23SPOviralmetaG_FD_130129 | JGI IMG/M metagenome (GOLD analysis project Ga0181400, IMG submission 130129) | Marine viral communities from the oligotrophic San Pedro Time Series (SPOT) site, San Pedro Channel, CA, USA - 23 SPOT_SRF_2011-06-22 | ecosystem: Environmental > Aquatic > Marine > Strait... | reverse complement strand
CAGTTGCTTGGAATCGCAACCATGCACAAAAGCAACATGGTGCCAGTATTCGCAGACCGTAAAGAAGATGCAAAAGACATCTCAAGTATGCGCCGTTAATTAATCAAACACAAGAGGCAGTTATGAAATCTTATATTATGGCAGCATTTATGCTGGCCCTATCAAACACGGCTCAGGCCAATGAAACACTATTAACGCAGGAGCAATATCCACAACATTACTGTATGGCTCTAAATATTTACTACGAAGCACGAGGTAGTAGTTTAGCAGACAAAGCAGCAGTAGCAGACGTAGTCCTTAACCGTGTGCAAGATACACGTTATCCTGACACAATTTGTAAAGTAGTAAAACAAGGCCATCAAGACAGCAATGGTAATATGATTAGACATAAGTGCCAGTTTAGTTGGTATTGTGACGGAAAAAATGATGTACCTAAAAACAAAGACTTGTGGTACGAATCACAGATGATTGCTTGGGGTATGTTAGAGTTTGAAAAATACCGTGGTATTACAGAAGGCGCAACGCACTATCACGCAACATATGTCAGTCCACGCTGGGCAAAAGACTTGCAAATGGTAGGTCGAATAGGTGCGCATATATTCTACCGATGGGAATAGGTTAAATACTTAACGATGATATTAGCAATACTAACTTTAATCACAGCACTATGTATTAGTGCTGTCGCAATTTATTACTCTGTCGCGGGACTTGTAGCAATCTTTGCTGCCGCGGCAGTTCCTATTATGATAATGGGCGGAGTGCTAGAAGTTTCTAAACTTGTAACAGCAGTTTGGCTCCATTGGTATTGGGATAGAGCAAAATGGTGGCTCAAAGCATATCTCACAACAAGTGTGTTAGTGTTAATGCTTATAACAAGTATGGGCATATTTGGCTTCCTATCTAAAGCACACATTGAACAGACAAGTGCTGCTGAAGAAGGTATAGCACAAATAGCACGTATAGAAGATGAACTACTTCGACAGGCAATTGTAATAGAACGTGCAGAAGAACGTATAGAACAAGCAGAAGCAAGTGTTGGTTCAGGTAACGATGCTATACAAAGTCAAATAGATAAAGAACAAGTAAGGATAGACAGTGCGTACATACGTATTGAGCCTGCTATTGAAGAACAGAATACAATAATTCAAACACAACTCCAATCGCTAGAAGACAGAGTTAAAGTATACGAACAAGAGATTGAAAGTTTAGACAGCGGTCTTGAACGTTTAAATACATTAGTAACACAATACCGCAGTGAATTTGCTGACACATCAGTTGCTAGTATTGAAGCACAAGTTGCGCCTTACAACGAACAAATAGCACAACTTGATGCAGACTTAGAGCGCATCAATACACAAGCAAATGAATACGAACAGCGTATTACAAATTTACAAATAGACGACAGCGCAATAGAAACATTGAAAACAAGAGTTGCTGGCATCGAAGAAACTATAGTAATAGTAACTAACAACTTACAAAGTCGTGAACGTGATAAGATCAAAGAAGGACAAGCAGTCATTGGTGTAACCAGCGATGGTTTGTTTGGTGGCAATACTACACGAGCGTATAATGCTTGGTTAGAAGCACAGAGAGCACGTATACTCGAACTACAAGGGCAAGAATTAGAATTACGTACACAGGCACAAGGCACAATTGATGCCGAACGAACACGACTAACAGATCTAGTAAAGGATCTGCGTGGAACACAGACTGACAACACACTACAACGCAAGCAAAGTTTATTAGATGCTATAGACAATATAAGATCTAACAGCATAGACGAAGCCAAGGTTGCAAAAAATAACATACAGACAAAGATTGATACAGTCCTAAACACAGACATTCCTGCAAATAGGAGCGCAAGGCAAACAGCACAAGATGCTATTACAGCCTTACGTCAAGCAGACGATCCTAGGATCAATGCTGCCCGAGATACAATTAAGGACTTGCGAGACAGTGCTGACGCACAAGTTGCAGCAAGTAATGCCCTTATACAACGTTTGCGTGATAACTTATCAGTAGGACGAAATGAAGCAGTAGAACAAGTAGTAACTGCGCAACAGCAAAAAGTCATAGAAGCAAATAATTCTATTGACAATTTAACACAAACAAAGTATGCTTTACAGGCAGAGTACAGAAAACTTGAAGCAGAAGTAGGTCCTGTAAAATACATAGCGGAGTTTGTTTATGGAGAGACGGCAGACAAGGATATATTAGAAAATGCAGTAAGATGGGTAATAATATTAATTATATTTGTATTTGATCCACTTGCAGTGCTTTTACTAATAGCAAGTCAAGCAACGTTTGAAATTAGAAGACAAGCAAAAGATGATGCAGATAAGGAGTCTCATCGGCAAGACTGGCAAAACTATACGCAAGAGAGAGCACAAGCGATAGTTAACAATCCTGGTTATTTCCCGGAGAAATATAATGACAATACAAGCAATGATAATCAGCATGTTGAACATGCACACACCACAGGTGGAGATAAAACCACAAGAGCAGCCAGTGGTGGAACCACAGATACAGGACAAACCCCTGACACCGATTCCGTCTTGCGTGACGATAATGGAACCACCACTGTCAGAGGAAGCGATACCACAGGAGTGGTTGAACAACAAAACGTAAATCCAAACTATACAGAAGAAGAGCAGATTCGTAGTAATGAATTAGAACAACTAGAGCACGACAGTGCCTTTGTTGCTCAGAAACGTGTATGGAAAGATGCAAATCCAGATCAAACAGTAAAACTACAAAAAGCGCTATATATTAAGGGTAAGATAGAAACCTTACCTTGGGATCCTAAATATGCACAGAATTCCGAGCAAAATGAAAATAGCCTTTGGAGTAAAATAAAAACAGATGAGTGATATTGTAGTTATTACACCGCCGGACATTTTATACAATAACGTATTTAAAGTCCTGCTAGTTAATCCATCTCCTGAAATCAAAAATGATATGCAGGATCTACTTACTGATTATCCTGTTGATATGAACATATACATTTATGATCATGTACCTCCTGAGGAAGAGCCTGCTTGGTTAATACAAGTTGCAGAACAAGCGGATTTAATTGTAGTGAATATACCTAATTGCTTTGGCGAAACAAAACAATTAGTTACATATTTGTTAGGTAAAAACAAAACTTTTTACTTGACAATGCATGACGGTATACCGTATAATATGTTATGTAGGAACGAGATTACATCTATTAAAGAGATCTCAAATCATTTACTAAGAGGATATAATGAGCAAACATCAGAAGCATGATTCCAATCACAATGTTAGAGGAATCAAAATCGAAGTTTACAACAACGATGTAAACAAAGCATTGCGCAAATTAAAAAAGAAACTATCCGACGATGGTATCTTTCAAACATTGCGAAAACGTGAGTACTACGAGTCAAAAGGTACGAAGCGTCGGTTAGAAAAGCAAGCAGCAATTCGCCGTTATAAAAAGAATCAAATCAAACAACAGATCCAACGAGGATATTGATTGATAAATAGTCGTGAGCGCCATAATGGGCTCACATAATTCTTGCTTTTAAAGGAGAAACAAAATGACAAGATTAACAACACTGAACCTACCTGATTTTCACAGAGCCACGGTTGGCTTTGATAGAATGTTTAATGAACTCAATAGAGAGTTTGCAAACACTAAATCACAAGGTTACCCACCATACAATGTAGTAGAAATCAACGAAGACGAATATAACATTTCGTTGGCGGTTGCTGGATTTGGTATGGACAATCTAGACATTACATTGGAAAAAAATGTATTGACTGTTGAAGGTACTGCTCCTAAAGGAGATGAAGATGTCAATTACTTACACAAAGGTATTGGCGGACGCAACTTCCGCAGACAGTTTACATTAGCAGAGCATATTGAAGTAGAAAATGCTACATTGGAACTTGGTATGCTTAATATTCATTTAGTGCGTAATGTACCTGAAGCACAAAAGCCAAAGAAGATTGCAATCAACAGTGAAAGCACATTTGATGCAATTGGAACATACGGCGACTACGATAAAGACTAAACTCTAGGGGGGTGTAACAGCCCCCCATTTTCAAAAGGATAAACAATGGATAACCCCGATTTAGTATTAGATGAAAAAATCATTACTGAATATAAAGAACCAGGAATGTATAAAGTAATTTTCCTTAATGATGATTTGACTCCTATGGATTTTGTAGTCGGTCTTCTAACAGAAATTTTTAAACACACCGAAGAAAGTGCTGTAGAGATTACAAACAAAATACATATCGAAGGCAGCGGAATAGTTGGTGTATATGCTTATGAAATAGCAGAGCAAAAAGCATTAGAATCTACTAATTTATGTAGACATCACGGCTTTCCACTTCGTATCAATGTGGAGGAAGAATGAGCAAATTAAAAGATCTTACATGGGAGAATCATCAAAAGGCAGAACGAACAGGTCATGCTCGTAAACTGCTTAAAGGAATGGCGCCTGAAGAATACCATAGATATCTTTATAATCAATATGTTCAATATGCAGCACTAGAAAGTATTGCTAATACAGAAGGTGTGTTGGACGGTATTGAACATATATGTCGTGCTGGAGCAATACGTAGAGATATGGAAGAACTAGAAATTGCGCATCGCATACAACGTAATGTAGACTTGTTATGTCCTACTGTAGGAAACTATGTTGCACACGTTATGGGCTTAGAAGAAAAAGACGAAATTTTAGCGCATCTTTATGTAAGACACTTTGGAGATATGTACGGCGGACAAATGATCCGCAAACGCAATCCGGGCTCTGGCACTATGTATGATTTTGAAAATGTTGAAGAACTTAAAACTACTGTTCGTGCTATGCTTACAGACGATATGGCAGATGAAGCAAATCGTTGCTTTGAATTTGCAATGCAATTATTTGAGGAACTAGAAGATGAGTGAAGTTTGGGAAACCTTAATTGAAATACAGGATCGTTTGATTGATGCGTTTGAACACACAGGTACTGAAGTACAAGAACCGGGTATGGACAAATTCAATCAGCCAGGTTGGTTAAACAGAGTATGGCAAAGTGACGACTACCGTAGAGCGCATATTGATGTTGTAGACGCAAGAGAGACAAAGGGCTTGTGGATGATGCATTGTTGTGTGTTTCCAAGACTTGACAACAATGGACCTATCTTTGGATTAGATGTCATTGCAGGAAAGAAAAAGATTACTGGCTTCTTTCATGATTACAGCAGAACAATCGAACCAGAGCATGATATGATACACGGATTTGGACATGAAGTAGCAAAACTAGAATGGCGCAAAGAACGTGAATTGCCTGAGTGGGCACAAGCAATCTTTTCACCGCACATGGTTGCTGCTGGTAATGTAAGCAAACGTGAAGAACTTGATCAATTACTAGAACTTAGTTTAGACAGTGTAGATGCTTATCTTATGGATATTGGGCGTTTTAACAATTCAGCAGATACTGATGAAGTTAAAGCAGCACAGAACCGCTATGCACATTATCAAAAACAAAATCCGCATACACCTAAAACAATGACCAGTCTAGGACTTAACGAAGAAGACGTAAAACTTTTCGTAGAACAATGCTTATTCCCTGATATAGAATAAATACATTATGCGTTTTAATGAATTCAAATTAGTCGAAGGTAGAGGTTTAACTGCACGTAATCCGGGAGAGACTTACGTCAACAGAGAAAACCCTGATCATGTGCTTGCAGTAGAGAGTATCGAAATCTTATCCCCAGAAGGAGAAGATGCATTTGAAACACAAGAAGATCTACTAGCAGCCATTAAACAAAAAGTTCCTGGTAAGTTTCACGAAGACAACACAGTGAAAACACAAAGTAGAGCAGCAATCATTGCTGTCTTTAAATTACAAGGAGCAGAAGCAAAAGAAACTTGGGTGCGTTACATCAACCGTATTCCACCGGGTGGCATTCACGGTACGTGGGCATCACCTACTACAAGTAAGTTTTTAGCACAATATGCATATGGTAAAGCAGCAAAACAGGAAAGTGTTCCTATCAAGCCAGCAGACATTATTACCGATGAAGGCGCTAGATCAGCAGAAGACTTAGCAAACGAAGTAAAACAAAAAGTTGCAACTCAACTTGCTGGAACGGAACATGAAGAACTTTCTCGTGTTATAACTGAAGCAGTTGATAATGCATTAGCAGGACGAGTAGCACCAATAGAGTCTCCGGGAGACTATGCTGCCGTGCTTGGTAAGTATGCTGGCGAATACCTAGGTCCTATTGCAGTATTAGGCGGCGGTGTTCAAAAAGGTGACATTTCTAAAATGATGCAGGCTATGAACATAGATTCGCTTGCAGGCGCACAAGTAATGTTTCCACAATCAAAAACAGAAGAACTAATAGACAGTTATTTTATATTGCCCAATGGTACACGCCTAGGTGTAAGTTCTAAGATACACAAAGGTGGCGGTGCAGCAAGTAGTCTAAGCGGTGTTGCAAAACAACTTAATCCTGAAATAAATGAAAAATTTCCTAGAGGCGCAGGTGTAATAAAAAAGTTAGGTACACTGTCTGCAATTAATGGTCCTTTACAAGTTGCAAAGGATTATAAAATTATTGATCAAAATGATATTATTGCTTTAGATAGACTTGACAAAGCAAGCCGTAATATAGATGATTTAGGCACAGACAGACTGCGCAAAATGACACACGCACAAGGTATTGCTGTAGGTAGTGAAAACGACATCAACTACAGAGTTCTTTATCATGCTATAACTGCTGTCGTAAATGCAATGATGCCAGCAGTAAACAACGACACACAATTTAAAGATGCAATGATGGCTGCACTTAACAATAACAATTATCTACAATTGATTACAGATGCAAGAGCAAGTGGGAACACTTTGACTCTAGACTATTACGGCAAATTCCCTGCTGTATATAAAGGCAGTCCAAAACTTAAAAATAAATCTTATTTTGCTACAGGGCAAAAAGGACGTATAGGTTTTAAGTTAGCATAACTCATGAAGTGGGAAATTATTACAACAAATAAGCGTCATATCATAGAAGCCAATAGCAGTGCTACGGCTGTGATGCGTGTAAAAGAAACTGACGAAGGGTTTGTAAGTAGTTGTAAACTTATGCCCAAAACAATCAAAGGAAAAATGAAATATGAATGGAAAAGATGGACTAATAGAATATCCGGCAGATGAAATTTTCAAAGATATTCCCGGAGATGATGAAAATATAAGTATGGTAATCCCTGACGAAATTATGGAAAAAATGGGTTGGGGAGAAGGTGACTCTATTGTTGTAAAAGTAGAAAACGGTGGACTTACTATTGTCAAAGCAGAGGAGTAAAGTTGGCAAAAAACGATGATGTAATAGAACTAGAAGGGACGATAATCGAAGCATTACCGTCACAGATGTTTAAAGTAGAACTAGAAAACAAGCATATTGTTACATGTTATACAGGCGGAAAAATGCGCCAATTTAGAATAAGACTTGTTATAGGTGACAAAGTTAAAATAGCAATGACACCATATGATTTAGATAAAGGCCGTATCACTTACAGAATTTAGTTGACAAGGTGTCTTTCATGTGCTAATATATTATATAGGCATTAGAAAGGCACGTTATGAATACTCAAGCATACGCAAATACACTCAACAACGCAATTGACTCAACACGCTACGCAAAACTTATTGCAAGTGTTGGTAATCAACTTAACGATCGTAAGGATCGCTTTGATAAAGCAGATATCATTGAACAGTCGTTAGAAGTGTACACAAATGGCAGATTGCAGTGGGTTGACGACATTGGTAGAGATCATCATGACGTTGAAACAGGACTAGACTTAGAATTTAAGTATATGGCCAATGGCTTGTTTACAAAAACAGGTAAATCTAAAGCAACTATTAAAGTAAAACTAAAAAACAGTTTAGGTAAAAGCAAAGGTGTAGAGATTGATAATCCTGCAGATTTTTATGTTTTAGGTCAACAAGATAGTATTGCGATTATTAGTGGTGCAGATGTAAAACAGTATCTTGTAGCAGTACCCGATGGTATCGAAGCACACATTCCTTTTGATGCAGTTGAATTTGTATTTACAAAAATACAAACTGATGCTCTTGTAGAAGTATCATACAAAGAACAGAAACGTGCAATGCAAAGAGCATTGATTGAAAGCATTTAATGGTTGACATCTACAATAATGATGTTATAACTATTATATAGGCACACACATACAAAAGGCACACACTATGCAATTTATTATGAATTCTTCAGCAACATATGCAGAACAGTTTAACTCGCAGTACGCAAAACACAACAGTCACTTTGTCGACCTAGCAGGACGCTTTAATGAATTTTGTGACGAAAGTACAGCAATTGAATTCCGTATGATGAGTCGTGAGTTTCGTCGTCGTCATCCAGAGTTTAAAACTGTGCAAGACATTAAGAAACGTTTGTGCAAAAGTTACGTAACAACTTTAGATAAGATTTTAATCGACGTCACTATGCAACGTCTACTTAATCTTCCACACGTTCTTAAAATGCTTGCTAACTTCAAAGCAACAAAAGTTATGCCAATCCAAGTATACGAAGATCCAGACATTCCTGGTAAGTATGTTGCATGGGACGGTCAGCATACTGCTATCTTATTGTATGTGCTTTCTACAATGATATTTGAAATTAACCCTTCAGAATTAGAAGTTCCGATTGTTGTGTACGATGTAAACACAAAAGCAGAAATCCGCGAAAACTTTATTGGATTGAATGGTGAAGATAAACTGCCTCTGGACTTGATTGATATCTTCCAGCAGATGATTTACGGTGTGCGGGTAGATGGCAGCACAAAACCAAGTTGGTTGGAAGCAGAGCGTAAGCAACAGGCACTAGAAAAACACAAGTTGTTTGTTACAGCAGATAAGTTTGACAACACAAAAGAAGTTGGTGCTATTTCACGTTTGACAGAAATTGAAAAGGCGTCTCCTGAAGTAGTTAAACAGTTTGGTGTTTACTGGAGTGCTATCCGTAAACAACGAGCAGTTGATCCCAAAGAAATCTATATGATGATGACTTGGTTGATGCTTGCTGAAATTCAAGGATTGCAAATAGACGACAACTATTTGTATGACATTGCTGATATGAACCTAGGATTGTTTGATGCTAACTTTTCACCAACTGGAGCGTTTTGGGCTAAGTGCGAAACAGCATATGAAACTTGGCATGAAAATCGTTATCATGGTTGGGACTGGGCTCCAGAGCCTGCAATGCAAAAACAACCAACACATGGTTTGCCCTTCCTAAATGCACAGATCAAAAAGAGTTTAGGACGTGAAGTACCTGCATATAATGCTAACAACGGCTTTACACCATCAGAGCAGGACCTATGGTAATGGCATTCCGTGATGTTGCAATTGATGAGTTTAAAAGTAAGTATGAACGCAAACGCATCATTACTGAGCAACGTTGTTGCACAATGCCAGGATGTGATGAACTACTAACATTGTTTAAAGGACCGGGTAACGATCTATACTGTAGAGAGCATCAAGTGCAACAGGTTGCCTACGGCGGATACGGACGGCAAGGACGTGAACATACGTTTCATCGTTCAGACGTGTGTCAGTGTTGTGGCAAAAATATTAATGACGATGAACGTTGGCAACTTGCACAGGACTTTTTTAGTGTAGAACTAGACGAACTACAGAAACATGAAATCAAACGCAGATATAATCATGGCGATCACGATCATCGTAAAGCAGACGGTGGTGATAACAGTGAAGCAAATACTAATGCGTATTGTAGTTTTTGTCACTGGGTAAAAACTGTAATCAATAACGATGGTAGAAAAAGTTCTTGACATCTACTGTAATGATGTTATAACTGTTGTATAGGCAAAACAATGAGGCACTGTTATGGAATATCCTACACAAGATTTGTTGCACTTAGCATATGCTGCTCAACGCATTAATAAAGGTTATGTTAAAACGACACGCCGATACAGCGAAGGACAGCCTACTACGTTTGCAAATAAAGAACTTATTACGCTGTCACAACATTTAGATTGGCGCCCAGCAGACTTTGCTCCGTTAGAAGTTACGGACGAAGATCGTGAAGCAAAGGTTGCAGGCGACAAGCATATGCGCCGTTATACAATGCTTGCTATGGGAGACTTGCCACAGTTCGAAGCAGATATTTTTACTGCATATTGTAGTGATAGTATGCCAATACAGCGTGTTGGTTTAATTGCTTATATTCCAGAGTTTATCAATAGACAACTAAATGATAAATTATACAAATTACGTATGAAAAGT
>Ga0181400_1001319_pt1 | contig 10297 bp, 10 predicted proteins | sample 23SPOviralmetaG_FD_130129 | JGI IMG/M metagenome (GOLD analysis project Ga0181400, IMG submission 130129) | Marine viral communities from the oligotrophic San Pedro Time Series (SPOT) site, San Pedro Channel, CA, USA - 23 SPOT_SRF_2011-06-22 | ecosystem: Environmental > Aquatic > Marine > Strait... | reverse complement strand
TTGATATGAATTACAATACTAACTTTGCCTCTGGAATAGATGTTACAGGAAACATAACAGTATCAGGCACAGTAGACGGTGTAGATATAGCCGCCAGAAATGGGACACTAACAAACACAACCAACACAGCTAATGCGGCCTTGCCTAAAGCTGGAGGCACAATAACTGGTGATACATCTATAACTAATGCTAGGCTTACAATAACTGATAATACTGATGCTTTACGTTTATACAGCGCTACTAATGGTGCTGGTGTAAATATCAAAATGAGTGATGCAACAGCACAATCACAAAACGGCACAATTAGATACGTTCATCAAGATGGCTCTTCATATGGCTCTGGTAATGCGTTTATTTTTGAAAGCAGTGAACCAAATATGACTTTATTAGCTGATGGTAAGCTAATGTATAAAGAGGGTATTTACTCTAAACCAGCAACAGGTACAGGTGCGGGTACTAGAAAAGATGCCAACTGGGATACAGCTTATACAACAGCCAACGCCGCACTACCTAAAGCTGGTGGTACAGTTACGGGTAACCTTACTGTTAGTCCTGGTAATCTTACTGTTAGTGGTAGAGTAAATACAGGTGAGCTCAATACTGGAAATGGACAACATCTTGTATTAAATGCAGGGGAAACTCGTAGTTATGCTACAGGGCAAACTGGCGAACAAGTTTATTTAAATGCTGAAGCTGGAATACAAATCAATTCATCACCTGATAACTGGAGTTCTGGTTGGGCAGGTCGTAATACAACTACAATTTCAAATGCGGCTGGTGATAGTCAATTTGGCGGTAATGTGGGTGTGTCAGGTAATATTACTGGTGTAGCAGACTTATATGTTGCAGATCAAATAATTCACACAGGCGACACCGATACATACATGCAATTCCATGCGGCTGATCAATGGCGTGTAGCAACAGGTGGTGTTGAAAGACTTGAAGTAAACAACACTACCATGACTGTTGCTAATACTCTAAGTATGAACGGCCATGAAATTGATATGAACAATAATAATATTGTTGGTGTAAACAGGCTTACTCATGAAGGTGATACTAATACTTACATTGAGTTCCATGCGGCTGACCAGTTCAGAGTAGTTAATGGTGGTTCAGAAACACAAGAATGGGGTACGAATTACACCCTATTAGGTGATAACAAACAATTTCGGCTTGGCGACTCAAGCGACTTCCGTATGTACTTTAATGGTACAAATACTATCTTTAGAAACTATGCTCATGCTGGTGGTGACGTATTCTTCCAAGGCGAAGGTTCAGATGGGGTAAACGAAACATCTATGGTTCACGACTATAGTGGTACAAGAAGTTTTGTTAAACTCTATGAAAACAATGCTGAACGTTTAAGAACTGTTAGCACAGGTGTAACTATTACAGGTAACATAGGAGTTACAGGTACAGTAGATGGACGTAATGTTTCGAATGATGGGTCTAAGCTAGATGGTGTAGCTACTGGCGCTACCAATACAGCCGCGCCAGCAATCACAACGAATGGAACAACTCCAGCATTAGCATCTGGAATAACCGCAGATGAAATAAAAACTCTACTTTCAATTTCATCTGGTTCAATTTCAGACGTTCTATATTCTGGATATTATGACTCAAATAGCACAAACGCCAATTTAGGAGATCATTTAGGTAATATTCTTGCTTTAAATACTTGGATGCTTGTTGATATAGAAGTTACAAGTTATGTAGTGACAGTACCTATAGACCAAGGTGGTAATCAAACGAGGTATAAATTTAGAAAAAAATATAGGAGTTTTAGCTAGTGGTTAGAGCATTTATAAATAAATCAGATAATACTGTAGCCTTTTTAGAAATTGGTGAAAGTAAAATACATTCTAGCATGCTTACAAATGAAGATATTTTTTTAGTAGAAATAGACGAAAAATGCTTTGAGGGGGTTAATTCTGACGAATGGCATTCTATGTTTTATGATAAAAAAAATAACATTTTGTATTTAGATGACCATCACATATCTCTTAGCAGTGAACGTGGAAAGCAATGGTTGATAGAGCAGTTTCGTCAATACGCACTTGTGCCACCTAATGCTAGAGGTATTGAATATGATCAATTATTATCAATTGCTACTAATTATATATCACAGGAAAAAATAACGGAAATAATGTCAGATGGTGTGTTGTCTGATGATGAAGTGCAAGACATTTTAGGTTATTTGAATGCTGATTAATAAAGTCAGCCCAAAAAAAGAAATTACAGACTGTTTGGGCAAATATATAGAAGATACAATAAAGACTTGGTTTAGGTACACAGTAAAAACTCCATTGAGTTATGAAGAATTTTCAGCTTGGAAAGTGCCTGACCATGAAATACAAAGCGCAATAAAATGTGGATTGCCATTATCAGAAGAAATAGAAACGCCATCTATTATTCGAGTTAAAAATATACTCAAAGCTAAATCAGTTACAAATTCATTCGCATATAGCCCTATGAGTGCGATGTACTGGCACACAAATTCAAATATGTTAGGCACAAGAATATATTATACTTTTGCACTTGATAAAGCTGTTTTTAAATACAAAAACCCAAATACTGGACAGATACATGAAGATTGGGATAATGTTGGATGGACGGCTAGAGAATTTGAAATAACAAAAGAAAAACCTCTTTGGCATTGCGTGTGGACTTCGGGAAGGCGATTTAGCTTTGGATTTATACGATAGGGTTAATGTTGAGCCAAAAGATTATTACAAAATTTGGTATCTATCGCGTAAAGGTGTTGATGAAAAATTAATAAATCTCAAATATATCAAAATGTTTGGTGACACAATAGATGGTCATTTAGAGCCTCATAGGATAGATTGGGAAGAAAAGTGCCGTGAATATAGGTATACAGGTGGATATGCTAATTTTCATCTTATGCGTTTTAGTAAGGGTTTATATATAGATCAATTTCCCTATTGGGGATTTTATAAAGATGCACCCAATAACGAAAATGCATATGAATATTTTCTAAAGCAAAAAAATGACAGGTATGGTCAACAAGAGGGTGTTTTTGTAAAAGAAAGACCTTATACTTTATTCTGCTTACAGATGACAGGTAGTAAAGATTTTAAAGAAACCTTAAAATATATAAGCTGGGCAACAAAATCTAAAACATATACACTTTTTAAAACCCATCCATGTGCTGGTGGAAATACACATTTTGATTACTTTTGGGATTATGCTAAAAAATTAGGTATCTTGAGTGAGTATACAATTCTTGTTGATGGATACAGGACTGAGGAAATGGTATTGCAAGCAGATCGTGTTGTAAGTGTTGATAGTGGAGTAACCTTTAAAGCAATAATGCATGATAAGCCATGTTGTACTTTGCGTGACCCAAATATGACAAATGAAATAGTTCCAGTTTTAAAAACTGATGATAGTATACTAGATGTGAAAGCAGTATCTAAAAAAAATAAAATGAAGTGGTTAAATTGGTTTTATGGTAGGGTTTGTATAGATTTTCATAAAGATGATTACAGCGAAAAACTACTTGAAAAGCTTTGGAAATATGAAAAAAAAGATATGAATGATTATGAGGTGCATAAATGGTAGTATATGAAAAGCCTTGGCCACATATTGTTATTGAAAATTATTACAGTGATGAAGTTTTTGCAGAAATAAAAAAAGCATCAAAAAGATTTTTAAAAGATAATGTTAATGCAAATGTTAGAAAACAAGAGTTTCCATTTGCAGATGACCCTTTATTACAAAAATGCATTGATAGTAGGCCTATTGATACTTCATATTTAGATATATTAAAAAATCACAGGCCGCATGATGACCTAAAGCTTTTTTGGGAAGTTAATTTTTTATTAGGACCACATAAATATCCAATACATGATGAAACGCCAAGAAAAGTATTATCTTGTGTGGTATATGTAGAGCCAGAAAGCAATAATGGGACATACTTATATAATGAAGATAAAAGCTACTCAAAGCAGATAGAATGGAAGCCTAACACAGCCTTTATATTTGCCGCCATAGATGGGGTTACATGGCATGACTATGATTGTCCTAAAGGTAAACTAAGAATAACCATCAATCAATTCTTAGAAAGACCTAGAGATTATGAACAAATTTCTTAAATATATAGAATTAAATTTAACTGAATTGTGTAATTATACATGCACGTTTTGCCCAAGAGGTCATGGATATCCAAACCTTAATTATCATATGACACCAGAAACTGTAGATGAAATAGTTAAGCAAATTAAAGAATTAAACCAACCTATATATATACAGCTTGCAGGGCGCGGTGAGCCAACTTTAAATAAATATTTTGATGTAATACTGCAAAAATTATTAGATTTAAGAAAAGTTGCTGATGTTAAGCTTGAAATAAATACAAATGGAAAATGGTTAGACAAATATTTACCATTAATTGAACAAATGGATTATGTTGTTCATAATATTTATGAAGAAAATCCAGCAAATCCTGTTGATGTTCAAAAAAAATATCCGCATTTTCGTGTCAAAGATAAAAAAGATGCAAGTAGTAGAAATTGGAAGACACGATCTGGCTATATACCAGACCAAGATTATCCAGAGCCAGATTATTACCACCCCAGATATGGGGGCATGTGTCACAAGCCATTTGAAGTTGTGTATATTGATTGGCAGGGAAACTATAATTTATGTTGCGATGTATGGAAGGACATTGAGGTGCTGGGTAATATATTTAAAACCTCAATAAAAGAACACACTACACACAACAAAAGATTAAAAGAATACAGGAATAGATTAGTAAAAGGCAAAAGAGACATGAAGCCATGTGTTGATTGTAATATTCAATGCAGTGTAGAGTTTTTAGATACATTAGAAAAAATGTTGGAGAAATAAATGTTTATTGATAGGGCAGTCATAGAGGTAAATGGTGGTTGCAACTATTCATGCTCAATGTGTCCACAAACAAATCAAGGGCGTGATAAGTCTTTTCTAAAAAAAATGTCACTCGAAACTTTTGAAGATATGTTAAAGCAAATGCGTCCTTGTGTAGTCAATTTAGAAGGTTCTGGTGAGGCTACTCTTAATAATAATTTACCAAAATATATTGATTTAGTAAAAAAATATAATGCAAAAGCTTACATATTTAGCAATGGATATAAGATGCATGGTCAATTTATGAAAGATTGCGTTAATGCTGGTCTTGATTTTTATAGGTTTTCTATAATTGGCTATAACGCAAAATTATACTTTAAATGGATGGATAGCTTGGCATTTAATCATGTGCTAGAAAATATGTATACAATGCGAGATTATGCAAAAAATACGATTGTATCTTCATACCATTTAATATTGGACAATGATCAAATTGAATATGAAACTAAAAAATATCTTGACCTAACAAAAGGCGGGGCGGTTGAGATTTGGAAAATGCACAATTGGGCTGGTTCTTATGAAAGTAGCCGCAAAGGAGAAATAAAGACTTGTGGTAGGCCATTCAGTCCAGATGCTGTAGTAAGAGCAAATGGGGCAGTTCATCCATGCTGTCAGGTCTTAGGGAAAGATGTAGAGGCAACTCTAGGCAATGTTCACGACAATACCTTTGAAGAAATATGGAATGGCTCTTTGTATGAAGATTTAAGAGAACGTCACAGAACTGGTAATTATCCAGATTATTGCAAAAGTTGTGATTTTTTAATTTCTGACCCAGAGGTTCTTGTTTATAGTAATTATGCTAAAGATGGTAATATGAATGGCGCTGATTTTAATTTAAAAGATTTTGTAAGTTAATATAATGGCAATAATACATCAAATATCATTAAATAATGACGCTTTTGATGGAAGAAAATACACATGGCGAGAAGCTATTGTAAATTCTCAATGCACACCAGATAGCACATGGATTGACCCGTTACATAAAAGACAGGTTTTAAAAGGAGAATTTGCATGTGGGGTAAGCCATTTAAGGGTCTGGGAAAAAATTGTTGATAGCGGTAAAAATGGCATTATTCTTGAGGAAGATGTTGTTATACATGGAATTGATACAGAAGAAATTGACAGCTTACTAAAAGATCACGATAGCGTTTGGCTTGGCTATAGATTAAATTCTATGGGTTATTGGTATAATACACACGCATACGCCATAACACCAGAAATTGCCAAATACTTAATAGATGGTTATAGTAAAGCTATCATACCTGTTGATGAATGGCTTCCAAAAAAGCTTAAAAATAAAAATAATTACTTCTACGAAACACCTATTGTAGATCAAATACCAAGGTCAGTTAGACCATCAACCATAGAGGATACAGAAATGCTAGAAGGCAAAGACATTGATTTTCGAATAATTACAGTTGCTACAGAACCAGAAAAAATGTGGGCGCTAGATCAATCGGCAAAAAAATATGGCATTGAGGTTATTAATATAGGCAAAGATCACCCTTGGCGTGACCCAATGGAAGGTCTTGCTGGTATGCCAAAGATACAATTGGTTAATGAATATCTTGCAACAGCACCAGAAGATGCAATTATTTTGTATTTAGATGGGTATGATACATTCTTTGCAGATAGCCCTCTTGATGTATTGTCAAGATACCAGCAAATGGGAGCTGATATAGTATTTGGAGCAGAGGCTGAATGTTGGCCTGATAAAAATTCTGAAAATAAATGGTCAGATACGGGAACAAAATATAAATATTTAAACAGCGGTTGCTATATTGGTACAGCAAAAGCCTTACATAGCTTTATATCGTTGCCAATAACTGAACCAGCAAATGGTGATGACCAGCTTTATTGTCAACAAAGATACTTAGCTATGTTCGGTGTTGAAACAGATTACAGTGTTTTATTAGACTTTGAAGCTTATATTTTTCAAAACCATGATAAAAATATACAGGTTGTAAATAATCAGTTATGGAACAAAGAAACAAACTGTTGTGGATGTATATATCATGGCAATGGTGGAGTTGATGCTAAAGACTTTTTTGTTGAAATGGCAAGCAAATTTGGTTTTACAAAATCAGAGGCAGAAGTTGTCAGCCCATATTATTTAACTTTAGATTATGAAGAAGTTGCTAAAGATATATTAGTCACGGATTTTTTAAGTGAAAATCAATGTAAATATCTAATAGATAAATCTGAAAGTCGTGGAAACTGGGGCGCTATGGAAGGCGATAAGTTCCCAGCTCAAGAAATAAGACTTAAAGATTTGGGTCTTTGGCATGAATACGAAAGACTTTGGCATGAAAAGTTAGGAAAAATCTCCGAGGGTTTTTGGAAACCTATGGAGCATCTCGGTCTTAGGGACGCTTTTACTATGAGATATACAACAGATACGCAAACTTCTCTGCCCTTGCATACAGATGCATCTTTAGTAACTGGAAGTGTAAAGCTAAACAGCGACTATGAAGGCGCAGAATTAATCTTTCCAAGGCAAAATTTCTCAAACATAAATGTAAAAAATGGTCAATGTATACTATTTCCAGCGCAAGTAACTCATGGGCATTATGTAAACGAGCTAATATCTGGTAAAAAATATAGCCTTACTATGTGGACTAGCAGATATAAAGGAGACATAAATGAATAAAATTTTCGTTGAAATAGGTTCTGCTGATTTTGATACATGCTTGCCGCTTGCTAAAGCTGGATGGCATGGAATTTGTGTAGAACCAGTACCATACTTAAATAAAAGAATTACTGATATTTACAGAAATTATCCAGTTCTAATACACGAATACGCTATTTCAGATATAAAAGGTACAGTTGATATGCGCGTAGCTAATGATGATGGTAATTGGCTTAAAGGATGTTCACATATAGTATCTGAAAATCATATTGGTTATAAATTAAGTTCACACCCAGATAATATTGGTCTTTTTGATAAGAAAATAACAGTAAATTCTATGACATTAGATGATTTAGTTTATGATATGAATGAAATTGACTTTTTAAAAGTAGATGCTGAGGGTCATGAGTTAAATATATTCTTAGATTATTCCTTTAGAGTAAAACCAAAAATAATAAAAGTTGAGCATAAGCATGTTGATGATATAGCCCTTTCTAAAAAAATAGAAGAAAATGGTTATTTGGTTTGGACTGAAAAACATGATATATATGCAATAAGTAAATAGGAGTTTTATAATGTCTTTTGGTGCTAGTCCCTTTGCAAGTTCGCCTTTTGCTGATGCTGGAACTGAAAACTATGAACTCAATGCTGTTGGAATAACTACATCTAGCCCTAATATTGATAATGCAGATATAACAGAAAAAAATATTTTTGGTGCTGGTAGCATTACACTCGGCGCACCTACAGTATCTCAAGTAATATTTAATTTATCAGCAGTCTTAACCACTGGAAATATAATAACAAATGCACCAGATGTAGATGACGCAAATATGTCTGAAGGCGAAAACTTTAGTGCGCCAGAACTATTGTCAGCAAGTCCAGTTCTTGGAACAGCTACAATAAATCAAGATCAAGAAATACAAGCGCCAAACTTTATATCAGCAAACCCAGACGTTCCCAATATACCAATGTCGGAACGAGAAACCTTTATTGCTGTAAATCTTGAGGCACAAGCTCCTAATATTGAACAAGGTTCTTTTACAGAAGAAAACATACTGACTGCAAATAATACAATTTCATTGCAACCCATTTTGTCTACATCTGCTATTAATCAAACCCAAATATTAATTGGTGAAGCGCTATCTACACAACAGCCAGTACCAGATGATGCAACTATGCAAGAGGATGAAACTTTTGTAGCAAATGGATTAATATCAAATAGGCCAATACTTCCACAGTTAGTTCTTGATCAAAGGCATAACTTTAATACAAATGAGTTAATTACACAGCTTCCAAGCGTTCCAAGCGCAACTGCATTTGAGGATGAAACCTTTAATGCTCCTAATTTAGACACAGAAGCCCCTACATTGGCCGCTGTCACAATATTGCAAGATCATATCATAACAACGCCAGAGCTTCTGAGTGGCGCGCCTAGCGTTCCAGCGCATGGAATTTCTGAACGTGAGACATTTAATGCTGGAAACTTAATAACTGATCAAGCAAGTGTACCCAAAGCTGAATTTATACAAGGTCATGATTTTGTCACAAATAATTTAGTTAGTAGCGCGCCAGATATACCAAATATATTTGTTAGTGAGCAAGAAACGTTTGAAACCTCAAATTTACTATCGCAGTCGCCAGTAATTCCTAATACTGCATTTGTCGAAAATAATGTATTTATTTCGCCTAATATTGATGCTGGCGCTCCTGATGTTTCAACAGCTGATTTTGAGCAAGAGCATGAGCTTAATGCACTAAGCTTAAATACTGAAAGTCCAGTAGTTTCAAATTCTACAATGCTAGTTGTATATAATTTTGCATCTAACAATTTAATTACAGCTCCAGCATCAGTAAGTAATGCAACAATGTTTGAAGACGAAACATTTAGCGCTGATAATTTAAACACTGAACCACCTACAGTACCAACAACTTCAATCAATCAAGGGCATACATTAAGTGCAAACACTATAACATCTGGAGTTCCAACAATAGATGAAGCATCACTAGCTCATATTTATAACTTCTCTACAGGTGAATTGATTTCTGGTGCGCCTATTATTCCAACACTTCTTTATGATGCGGCGTTAGGTAGAATAGCAAATGAAGCTGAAAGTAGGTCTATTGTAGATACAACTATCAAATCTTCAAATAATTGTATAATTAACAATAAACCAAATAACGTTGAATTAGCGGCGTAAAACGTGTAAGGATAGAATATGGCGTTCTTTATTAAACAAAATGATACCTCACCAGCACTGCAAGCTACTCTAAAAGATGGCTTGGGTGCGGTTGTTGATTTAACTGGTGCAAGTATTAGGTTTCATATGAGAAAAACAGGAGACACTTCTGCAAAAGTAGACGCGGCGGCTGTTATAGAAAACGCAGATAATGGCTTAGTTTATTATAGCTGGGTTGCGGCAGATACAGACACAATTGGTTCTTATGAGGCTGAATTTGAGGTAACTTTTACTGGTGGAGAGATTGAAACTTTTCCTAATAATCGCTTCATAGAGGTAGAAATTACAGATGACATTGCCTGATGGTGAAAAAATGCATGGTATAACAAGAAGTGAGTTAAAATCTCTAATACTTGAAGCCGCAGAAAAAGGCTCGGATAGAGCTTTGTCCAGAATAGGATTGCACGACGAAAACGCTGTGCATGATGTAAAAGAATTGCGTGATTTGCTTGAAGGTTGGAGACAAACCAAAAGCTCAGTTTGGAAAACTGCTGTCAGATGGGGTACACTATTTGTACTTGGA
>Ga0181400_1001314_pt1 | contig 10317 bp, 12 predicted proteins | sample 23SPOviralmetaG_FD_130129 | JGI IMG/M metagenome (GOLD analysis project Ga0181400, IMG submission 130129) | Marine viral communities from the oligotrophic San Pedro Time Series (SPOT) site, San Pedro Channel, CA, USA - 23 SPOT_SRF_2011-06-22 | ecosystem: Environmental > Aquatic > Marine > Strait... | reverse complement strand
GCATTCCAATATTTAGATTGCGGATTACGGAAATCTACATTATAGTGTTCAAAATATCCTGGTCTTTGGGGATCGACATTAGACTCTAATGCATTATTTATATCACAGCACATAGCATATTCACCAGGTAGATAATTAAAAATATCATTCTTTTCTACAAAGTAAACATCATAGTCTACATATAAAACTAAATCATAATCCTTTGTTAGCTTATCGAGAAGCCAAACCTTATATAGATTAATTACATCGTATTCTGATAAATTAGGATATTGGTTATAAAACTCTTCATACTGTTCATCTCTTTCGAAGTGCAGATATTCTGCACCACAGGCTTTTGCATAATCTCTATGATTTCTATCTAAATAATCTTTATATTTTGCTAAACGCTCCTTAGTTCTTTTACTCTTTGGAACATCGTCATCGGGTGGGCCAACAGGGTTATCGAGTTTATCATCTGATATTTCAATGTAAATTGAATAGATGCACTTTGTTTTGTCATTGAATACCGCGTTGAATTTCTTATTTACTAGATGATTAATTTTAGAACTTTTTATAATACAATCCTTAGGCTCATGATCTACGATGTTGTGCCATTCATCGTCCATAAGAACATAAGGAATATTATGCTTTTCAATTATATAAGAAAACAGCGCTTCATTATTAGGATAATAATACAACCTTAAAAAATTAAAGTCAATACCGGCATTGTTTTCTTTTTTAATTTTTTCAATTTTATTGATTGCCGCTTTTATTCTTTTAATATATTTAATTTTTTTAATATGTTTTGCTTGGCCAATCATAATGCCAGTGTTTATTACGTGGTTATCCTTACCATTTAATAGGTCTTTAGTAATGTGATATTTAAGAGTTGCATTTCTTTTTCCAATTGTCTCAGCTGATAGTCCCCTACCATTTTTACTAATAATTTTATCATCTTGATCTTTAACGTGAATGCCTTGCGAAAGATCTAATTTTTCAAAAACGTTTTCAGAGGTGTTAAAAATAACATCCATATCAACATACATTACTTCATCATATTCTTTTGCGAGCTCGGCCATTAAGTGATGTTTATATATGTTTACTTTAGTAAATTCTACGTCTGCATCTACATTAAAGTCCTTCATCGTATTATGAAAGAGTTTAAACTCTACACCTATGTGTTCAGCATAGTTTTGTTTACTGCCAACAAGCCTATCCCAATATTCTTTTATTTGAAATTGTGAAAACTTGTTATGAGTATCTTCTGCTATTTCAATATCATCGTATACACTAAAAATGATTCTTTTCATATTCCAATCACCATATAACGTTCACAGCTGCTTGTTTTTAGAGTGCCAGACCAATACACCTTAACAAGTTTTAAGGATTGTTCGAACTCTTTAAGATTATTAAAGGTAGTAATATGTTCTGCTTGAGAGTGAAAGTTATTACTTTGAAAACATATAATAGTATTAGGGTTTTTTGATGCTAAGATTAAATCTATATCATCTTGTTCCATGTGTTCACAACTCGTATTAATAAGAACTTGAAACGCGCTAGTTCTATCAAAAAAGTATTCAATGGCGTCTTCTGTAACAAACGTAGTATTATTACATGCTTCTATATCTTTATGTAATAGTTGTCCATATTTTTGACACTCTGGATCAAAATCTACATTCCATATATTGTATTCTTTATTTAAATACTGTTTTAAAAAACCACCAGTTATGCCATACCAAGCACCCATGATAAGTACATCTCGCACTTCACCATCTCTTAAGTATTCTTTATTTTTTAAAATGGAAGAAAGATTTTCTGCTAGCCACTCTTTACTTTCTAATTGAGCAGAGTTTGTGGCGTTAATAATATCATAGCTTCTATACAAATCCTCGTTTGGATCGTATTGTGAATTTTTATATATTTGCTCTATTACATCTAAAGCATTTTTATAAAGCTGTTCTTTGTAAGTCATATTTTAGTCCATTATACATATCAATTGGTGCTTTCCATTCAGAAGGATTTGCAACACTATTCACGAGCCCATGTTCAAAGGTATTAAATTTTAATCCTTCGTGGACTAAAAATCTATCTATACCTTTATACTTACGCATAAAGTAATCTTTGTTGGACATAAAGTGATCCCATATATGAGTTTGTTCACCAGCAGTCCATGTGATTACAGAACTATTTATACGTACATCATAAGCGTGTGGAGCCATGTACAAGTCGTCTTTCCAGTAGTCTTTAAGTATGGTTAACCCATCCCATTTAATAAAGTCGCTTGGATCAGATTGTATATCAATATCTAAATCAAAAAATAAGCATTTACCCTGCACTGGAAAATCTTTACTAAACATTGCAAGCTTGTTCCACCAATATTTTAAAGTTGGTTTTTTAAAGCATGGAATTGTTTCAATTTCAACACCAATTGGATCATCGGTGTAACACATATAAGCGCATTTATAATACTTCATAAGTTGGTCACGTAATCTATTTACGTGCTCAGCGTTATATTTAGTACCGTGTTTTACAAATATAATATTATCGGGTTTCATAGTTCTCCTAATCCTTTTTTTGCACCTTCTAAAAGTGCCACTGTTTTCATTATGTATTGAGATAAGGTTATATCAAAATTTATATTTTTATTTAACGTTTCGTCTAAAGCTAAGAGATCGTCTATTGAGCTTTGTAAATCTTCCTTTGGAGTTAAATGTAGTCCCCAGTTTGGCGATAATTTAGATCCCGGATAACTATATATGTTAACAAAAACGTCGTGTTTTTTTTCCATAGCATATTTAAAAAATTGAGATATATTTTTGGCATTAATCTTTGTTACCGTGGTGTTTATAATAACCTTTTCAGGATCTTGAATAATTTCTTTAAATTTAGCAATGTTTGACCACGTTTCTTCGTACTTCCCACCAATACGAATTGTTTCATATTCTTCTTTTATAACAGTGTCACAAGATATAGATAGCTTAACGTTATTTTCTCTACATATTTTTTCAACTTTTTTATTAAACACGCTTCCATTAGTACAAATCTGAATTGAAAGTTTTGGGTTTATTTCTCTAATCATTTTACATATTCTATAAAAAGCTTTATGGGCAAGAGGTTCACCACCTACAAATCTTATTTCTTCTAAGTGAGGTATAAATTCTTCAAACTGTGTTAGCAAAACGTCAAGGTTTTCGTCATCATCAAATACGTTTGGATTATAAGCTTTTATATCTTTATCCCTACCCAACATATGTTTTGAAGACAGCTCACCCCAACACATAGGGCATGCCATATTACATAAATTAGAAAGTTGAAAATCTATAATCTTTGGCCACGGGGTTTCTGAAAGAGCGTGATCTAATCTTTCTTCGCCGACATTCCAATCATAATCAACTACTGGAGATTCTATCTTATTGACTATGCAATTACCACATTTTTTCATACATCCATAATCTAAATTTTTAGCGTTGAGCATGCTTTCCCTGTAGCTTTCGGCTAAATCTCCAAACCAATAATCTTTTAAACTTAAATTCTCTTTATCCCAGATCTCTTCTTCTTTTCGAAAATCATGTTGGTCTTTTGATAAAGATATAGGCTTAGGACCTTGATGAAAACAGCAAGGTCGCATGCGACCTATTCTATCTATTTGAAGGTGATTAAATGGCGCATAGCAACTAATCAACTTATGTGTTGCTGGGATAGTTCTAGAAAGTTGAAAATGTAACCAATTTTTACTTATGGCTTCTTTTCGTTCTTTAAATTGTTCATCATCTAGCATCCATCTTTTAAAGGTGGATGTCCATCTTTTAGTAACTTGTCCATTCATTGTTCACTAATAGCCTTTTCAATTAATTTTATAGTACGCTTAACAGCTTCCCTATTAATACGGGGATTAATATTATTTAGTTTAACTATTGTATTTTCTAAAACTTCTTTTGGCATAAGGTTTATATTATAATCTATAGTATGTTCGCGGCCGGCTCTTTCATATCTGTTAACAAACGCAGTGAAACCGTTATCATTTGCATATGTAAAAAACTTATCTATATTTGCACAGTTTAATGACATAATAGTAGAGTTTATTTTAATGTTAGAAGCACCAAGTTTATTCTTAAATTTTTCTATGTTTGCCATAGTTTCTTCGTGTATGCCACCAATACGAATTTTAGCGTAATCATCTACGTCTACAGTATCTAACGATACAGATATTTTCATATTTTTAAGTAGGCCAACAAATTTATCTACCTTTGTATTATATATGCTTCCATTCGTAGTAACATCTACTTCCATTGTTGGATTTACGTCTGCAATCATTTGGGCTATTTTATAAAAAGCTTTATGAGCAAAAGGTTCTCCTCCAGTAAATCTTATTGTTCGCAAATGTGGAATAAATTCTTTTAATTGATCTAAAAGTTCTTCGAGGTTTTGATCATTGTCAAATAAGTTTGGAGCATATGTTTTTAAATCTTTATCACGGCCAAGCATATGCTTTGAGCTTAATTCACCCATGCACATTGGACAGGCCATATTACATAAGTTAGATATTTCAAACTCAATAACCTTTGGATAAGCATTTGAATCCATAGCGTGCTCAGATCTGTTGTGCCAATTCCAATCGTAATCGTTTATAGGAGGAATTACTTTATTTCTTATAGCTGTGCCACAGATTTTTCTACAACCAATACCCATTTCATTATCTAAAAAGCTTTCCCTGTAGCTGTTATTAACATCTCCAAACCAATAATCTTTTAATCCAAATTTGCCTTTTTCCCATTTTCCAAAAACAAGTGCAAAACAACACGGAGACATCATACCGTCTCTTCTAATTCTCATATGATTAAACGGTGCGTAACACGCTATAAATTTATCTTCTTCTGGAATGGTTCTATTACTATTAAAATGTTTCCATTCTTTTTCGTGCAACTCTTCAGAAACTTCAGGGTATTCATAATCACTTTGCATTACTTATATTCTCTAAGGTATGGTGCCAACTCGTAAATGTCTTCATTGTTTTCTCGTGCAACTTGGCAAAAGTCAATCCACTTAGTCATTCTATTTTGTATAATGAATTTTTCGTCTAGCGAAAACAATCCTGGTTGAACGCTATTCATATTACCAAGACCGTGTGCCGTTAGCTTTGGTTGATGGTAAGCTTGATGATGCTCGTTGAATACCCACGGATCAGAGTTTAGATAATTATAGAACTTATCCAATCCTTCTTGAATATGTTTATCTTTTAAATATAACGGTGAACAATATTTTGGAAAGGTAACCATATTAGCCATACTAATTCTATCCACACCATCAATATCTTTCCAGTAATCAATAAGTTCTGGAAGGTGCATCCAATTATATACAGATACTGTTGATACGATAACAACTTTACGACCAGAGTGTTCGTGGTATCTCTTAATGTTGTTTACTGTTCTTTTAAAGTTACCACCACGCACCCAATCGTACATTTCGTGTACGCCGTCAATACTTGCTTGAATATGTACTTCATTTATCTGATGCAATATTTCAATAACGGTATTAGTTACGAGTTGCATATTCGTGCATATCTCTAAGCGACAGTTTGGATTAGTCTCAGCTAACTTTTTTAATATCTTAATATTATTAGGATCGGCAAAAGGCTCACCGCCCTTAATAGTTAAATGCTGTAGGTGTGGAACAATATCAAGAACCTTATCAACATCAGCCTTGGTCATTTTATATGTTTCAGTGTGGAACTTATGGTTTTCATTTCGCCAAGTTAAGCCAGAGTCAATAGCCATTTGCTCATAAGGTGCCCACTTAGAAGAATACTTTCCAGAGCAAGATACACACATCTGATTGCATATGTTGCTTGTAGTAATCTCAAGAAACCTGATAGGAATAACATCGGATGCCAAATCTTTTTCATATGTAGGAAAGTTAAATCGGTTGTATGAATTAAATCTAGCGGTACGACCTGCCTTATGATGAACCCAGCAAACACTACATTGTTTTGGAAAATTTTGGACTTTAAAATCTTGTCTTAGCTTATTATAAATTGGACCGTTAAAAAACTCTGATAAATTATCAACATCTTTAATGTGAGAAACCGCGACGTGATCTCCAGCACAACATAAAACCATTTCTCCAATTGGATTAATTGTAATCCCGGTTTCCGGAACCATACATTTCATCATAAGTCCTCTGCTTCCAAGCAAGCATGGATAATAGAAAAAATTTCTAATACAGTTGAGGCTCTTCTTATTTTAGATTTAATTTGTTTTGAACGAGGCTTACAATATTCTAAGGCCCAAAGTTTTGCTTTAAACAATTCTTCTTTATTACTATTTGATTTGAGCATAGCGTCATAATAATTGGCACCTAATTCAGCTTCCTTTTTTCTTTGTCCTAATTGAATTTCAACATTAGTTAAATCACCTTTTTTATCTTTAAGCCAGGTATCGGCTTTGGTAATTTCGGAAACTATATTATCTTTTTCTGCTGATAAGTTATCTTTTTCTGCTAATAGGTTATCTTTTTCTACTACTAGATTATCTTTTTCTGCTCGTATTTCTGGAATATTCATAGCTTCTTTAGCTAATTCAATTGCTAATGGCATAGCACTATCTCGAATTCGTTCTTTAATTAAAACAGTCTCCAACAATTCCCGAGCCCGGTTTTCTACCATGTTAGCTAATTTTCTTCCAGCTTGTTTTTTGTATTCTATGGTTCTCGTAATTAACGTGTCGACGTCGAAACCTTCTTTTACAAGCGCTTGGTACTCACCATCATTAGGATCTGCTTCTACAAAATGGTTGTAAATAATTCCTCGCTCTTCGTCATTAACTTGAACTTGGATAGTAGTATATTCTTTGTTTATGTAAAAAGCATCGTATACTTTACCGGTAAAAATTGCCATTATTTTTCCTCTAACGCGTCATTCATAAAGCTAAAAATTTCAAATAAACTTTTAGCTTTTCTGATTTTTGATTTCACTTTTTTATCTATATCTAATTCTTTTCCTAGAGCCCATAGCTTAAGCTGAAATAATACTTCTTTATTTGAATTATTAGAAAGTAACGCATCAAACATGTCGTCATTTATATTAAGACTTTCCTTTACTATCTGCTGCTGTACTGAAATTTCTTGCCTTTCCTTTTCCAGCTGCTTTTCCAGCTGATGCTGTACTGAAAGATCAATATTACTATTATAAACAAGAGATTGATTTTTTCGAAAAGTTGCAGTAGTTTCTACGAGAGAAACTTTATCAAACCCGGCAGCATCAAGCGCTAGGCGATCTGGATCGTTTTCTTTAAGATTTGAAGGAATTACTCGTGGATATGTTTTTCCGTCTGCGCCTTTAATAAGCACTTGGATAGTACTAAATTTTTCGTCGAAATAGTACGCGTCTACAATTTCACATTCGCTGAGTGACATAATATAATCATCCTTTATTTATTTTTAAACTAATTCAAGTTGTAAGTAGTAAGTTTTAGTAGTTGCGATAACACCGTTTGGAACGTTTTGTGCGTAATAGTTATCTCCAATTTGTTGAATACGGCGCAATTGAGTATTTTCTCTAGTTCGATCTGTCATACCAAAACCTCGACGTTTATCTGCATCATAGTTTGGATCAGCAGTATCGTATATAAAGTATCTTAACCTTGATCCTACTGTATTACTAGAAGCATCGCTCATATAAGTACTTAAATATGAGTTAAAAGTTGCCTGGGCTATTTGTGTTAAACTTTTATCTGTTGCGTTATATACTAAAGGCCAGGCGCCTATGCTTGAGTCGGCGTAAGGATCTGTAATTGTACCACCAGAGCCGTCATCACCAGCATATGCTGCGTCAATCTTCCATAGGTACCAATTTGTAACATCCTGTTGTTGGTCAATAGCTTCAGGAAGATTGCCAGTTTGGAAATCTGCACTAGATATTGAGTCTGTAAAAACTGGATCATTAGATACAATGGTAGCGCCAGTTACTCCGGTATTATCTGGGGAAATAAAGTAGCCGCCAGGTGAATCGCTAGAACCAGTTGAAGCGTTATTAAAAGAAGTAAGGGCTGGAGTAATAAACGTGTCGAGCATATCTTGTTCCGACATAGCTCTTATATTTTTATCTGCATCAAAGTAAACTGGAAATGCTAAATCCTGAATAGGGTCAGTAAATGCGGGAGGAGAAGCAACTGCTACTGTTTCTTTTATTGTTTTATAAGTAAGGGTTTCTAAAACTATATTTGGTGTTGATGCTGGAAACGATGTATTAGTAACACCAGCGGCGCCAGCTTTATAGTAATTATTTTCCATTTCAAATTTATTGTCACCATCTCCGTTAGTTACTACTGCAAGTGTTACGGTTGGAGATAAGCCAAATTGATACTTAGTCCATAGAACATAATTTTGAACCTGGCCAAGAGACATTTCTTGCAGATCACCATCGTCGTTTATATAAAGGGGTGCTCTTACCGCCATGTTAAATCCTAATCTAAGTTTGGATCTTTGCCTACAAACAAAGTCCTTACAACGTTTCCAGCCGCATCTTTAATTTCTAACTTATGATTGTTAGTAACTATTGCGCCATTTATAGCTGTTTGTGTTGTAGAGTCAGTATCTGAAATATTAGCAAGTTGTTTTGTATCTGTGATTACTTCATCACTACCTACTTTAATTGGCATTATCTTCTCCTTTGATCTCTTACACTATTTATTAGCTTCTCGTGATCTTTAAAAAATATGTGTTTAGTGTTGCAACTGTACCATTTGGAAACTCCTGTGAACGATAATCATCGCCAACTTGAAGCGTATTATAACCATCTGCAGAGGATCCGGATAAGTACGTATCGACAGCTGATCCTCGGTTTGTTCCAGTACCATTAATACTATATGATATGCGATCACCTACTACTGATGATGTATGATAGAGTACTGAATTCTGAAATAAAGTATTTAATTCTGTAAGAGAATATTCTTGAATAGAACCATCAGCATTTGCATACAATGGATATTTAAATGAACTATTACCGTCAGCAGATACGCCATCGATTTTGTGTAAATAATATTGAGTAACAATTTCTGATTGATCTTGTGTTTCAGGAATTTCCGCTGCAGAATATAAGCTTGCATCTGCTCTAGTATCAACAAAAACAGCGGTACCGCTTACTAAAGACATTCCAGTTTCAGAGCTATTACTTGATATGTAATAGGTTCCGGCTTGCTCGCTGTTAGAGTAAGAAGCTACTAAGTTATCAATTGCAGGATCTATAAAAGTATCATAAAAATCTGTTTGAGACATAGCTTGAATAGTGTTTGTTCCTGAGTCAAAATATAGCGGGTATGCTCTATTATTAGTATCACCTGGATCCGCAGTTGCTGTAACTGTTTCATCAATTTTATCGTATGTGGTGTTAATAGCAGAAATATCATCAGTTTCAGCTTCAGTGTCAAAATTAGTAGCATCTGAAGAAGCGACACCGGCTTGCATACGACGATCAACCATAGCGTCTAGAGATCCGGCGGAAGCTACTACAGTTAAGTCTACTGCTGGATTTAAAGAATATGCGTATGATACTTGCGACTTAAGTATTAGCATCTGCGCCGTAGTAAGTTCTTTTAAATCGTTACCATCCCAATGTATTGGAGTTCTAACGGCCATTATTTAGCTCCAATCTCTATGACGAAAACGCGGTATAATATGTTTTGATTGTAGTACCGTTTGATGCTTTTATTAAAAGTGGGTAATTTAGCGCAACTATTCCGGCAGAGATGGCCTGCGCAGCATCGGTAGAAACTGATCCAATGCGATCTAACTCTCTAGTTGCAGAAACAATAATTTCGGTATTTGCACCTTCTTGAACTATGAATGCCATAATTTTTTCCTCTTTTATTTTCTATTTATTATCCACGATCATACCTTCGTATGCTTTTTCACAGACTAATATACATGTTTATTTATATTAAACGTTTTATAAATAGCCTAGTGATTTCTTTGTTATGCTCAATTTAAAATTTATGGAGAATAAAATGGCAGAAACAACTATCGATGCAGAAGCAGCGGCAGCAATTGACGTGAACGGAGACGGTCATATCTCAGCTGAAGAAATGGCAATGCATTTAGAATTTAAGCGTAAAGCCTTGGAAGATAAAGACGCACAAAGAGATGCTATTCGTAAGATGGCTTGGTTCTCATTAATTGGATTGCTTGTATATCCATTAGCGATTATCTTAACTTCATGGTTAAATTTAGATACAGCAGCTGGTTTAGTAGCTGATATCGCTCCAACATACTTTGCATCTATTGCAGTGTTGGTTTCAGCATTCTTTGCTGCTGATGCTGTAGGCAAAAAGTAAAACAAAAATAGGG
>Ga0181400_1001312_pt1 | contig 10331 bp, 7 predicted proteins | sample 23SPOviralmetaG_FD_130129 | JGI IMG/M metagenome (GOLD analysis project Ga0181400, IMG submission 130129) | Marine viral communities from the oligotrophic San Pedro Time Series (SPOT) site, San Pedro Channel, CA, USA - 23 SPOT_SRF_2011-06-22 | ecosystem: Environmental > Aquatic > Marine > Strait... | reverse complement strand
GTCGTCGAAAGACAGCGGTTCATCGACGGAAAACCAAGCCTCGCCGGTAAGCGCAACGTGTCCGAGTTCGAGGACCGCCAGCAGCTGCGCTTCGACCCCGTGGAGCAGTACAACAAGGAGAGATCTGGTCATTCCACGTACGACTCCGGCAGACACCAGTCCGGTACCCGCGGAGACCAGGCGTTCATGAAAGGAGGTACCAATCTTCCCGAAGGCCGTGGCAAATTTACCTCACTAGAACGACAAGACCCGTACCTGCTTAAACTTCCCACCGCCATCAAGATCCGTCAATGACCAACTGGAGTGAGTTGTCCCTGTTCGTGGGAGCTGTGTCCGCCAGCATTGCCTCCCTCGTACTTGCCGTCCAGAAGAGCAAGTGCACCACTATCAACTGCGGCTGCGTCAACTGTGAGCGAGACCTGTCAACGCCTCCGCCCCCAGAGGCTGATCCCGAACTGACGGCAGCTTCCCGTGACGACCCCGTAGACCTAAAGCAACTCGAAGCCGGGTTGCGCCGCATATAATCTCTAGTGTAACACTAAACAACATCCCCCAAATACACAACAAAAACACATTCTGTTCAACAAACACAAATGGTCCTCCTGCACATCGACGTCCATGCCCCGGCAACGGGATTGACAAATGAAGTAGCTGTGAACCTCGCTCAGCGCTACGAGGCCCAGTACGTGTGCTTCAAAAAGAGTGTGGTGGTACGCTACGCCAAAGCCACAACATCCACAAACCCCACTGTCAACGATTGCAAACATATGGTGTATGTCCAATTCCCATGGATCACGCACGAACACTGTGGAGCCAACCACGCGTGCGCCCGACTCCCACTGTCTATGGATCCCAGCGTCAAGCGCACCGAATCCGATTACGATGTTGGTTTCTACGCCAACGAGATCTCCCGATCATTCACAGTGACCCTGTGGCATGACGCGGCTTGCACGGTGCCCCTGATGCTTGGACGTCAAGCCAGTCCCGCAGGCACCGACTCCTACATTAGTGACTTGCACATGATCTTCGAACTGGAACACGCAGACATGATGGCTTAGAGTTTTCTGTACACGTTAGATCAGAAACCCATTTTAGTGCACTTACCGACTCGTTAACAAAAATCACAAAATTGTATGGCATTCTTCCTGGGAGCAATAGCCGCCGACGCCATTGGGCTCGAGATTGGAGCGACGCTGGCAGGCGCAGCAGCCGAAACCTTAGCGTGGTTACCCGTTGTAGCCAAACCGAGCTTTGTCAAAAAAGCTTACAAAGACTTGAAAGATCACCCTGTGGACACCCTGTTGGATGCCGGCCAAGTGGCGGGCGTTTCGATGTTCCGAGGAGCGTTTGACCCCGTAGGGTCCGCTATTGACACCGTCAAAGGTGAAGATGCGTACGTGGAGCACAACCGGAACTACACTGTGGGAGAGGCCGGGTTTGCGGTGGCCATGGACGCCGCCTTCGGTGGTTTAGGGTGGTCGACGGCCTCGAAAAATGTGAAAGCTCTGGCTGGCGCGGGCAAAGCAGCGGAAGAGGTGGCTGAGAAGGCTACTGAAGGAGTTGCACAGCAAGTGGCCAAAGCCACCTCGCAAGGTGTGGCGGGACAGGTGGCTACGGGTGTGGCTGTCGAAGGGTTAGCGGAGGGTGTTCCGGTGCAAGGCCTGGTCGACGGGGTTGCAGTGACTGGTGCCGCCGCCGAAGGTGACATTGCCGAAGGTGTGGCCGAAGGCACCATTGTCGATGGAGTGGCAGAGGGTGCGGTCGTCGATGGAGTGGAAGTGGACCCCGGTTCGTTCGCAACCGCCGAGGCTGATGCGGCGGTGGCTGAAGAGAACGGTGCCTCAGAAATGACCGGCCCCGATCCGGAAGAGGTTCCGCCGATGGACCCCGAGATCCTGCAGCAACCCGGTTCGGACGGGTTCATCGTGTCTGACGAACACGCGCACTACCGACAGGCCAGCGAAGACACCTACCTCGACTTGGAAGAGCGGGGTGACATCGGTGCGTTCGAGATTGACCCGGAACTCAGCACAAAGCGGACAACGGTGTACCACAACCACGAAACAGGGCAGACCATGCTTGCGCACCGAGGTAGCGTTGGAATAGTGAAGGACTGGTTGACCTCTGATCCGGCTATTGCTATGGGTCGTCAACACAAGGACCCTCGGTTCATCCTTGCGATGGCTCAAATCGAACGAGCTCAGGCGAAACATGGGTACGACGTGGTCACCACCGGACACTCCCTGGGAGGAACGCTCACCATGCACTCGGCTTACGAATTTGCCCATCAGCCGTGGATGAAAGAGGCCGTGGCATTCAATCCAGGGAACTCCGTATTCCAATCCCGAGTGTTCACAGACTCAGAAAGAGTCGCCGCTGCTGACGGCTTGACCACCGTGCGAGATGTGTTCGGAGACCCGGTCTCGGCTACACCACCGGCGTTCGGCAAGCGCATCACCCACGTGGTCCCTACCCAGAATCCGCTCAAGAAACATGTGATGAGCAGCTTCACGAAGCCGGGTGTGCAGACCACGTATGCCCGGGAGAGTGTCCGAGCCGGCGGTCAGTTCGTGTTCGCACAAGGAGGAGGCCAAAGCGTCGCTCGTGTACCGACTCCGACGGTCGCCTCTCTGTTCGGTCTCTCACAAGTCAGCGAGGACGGGAACGGAGACCAGCTCACAGAGTCGACAGAAGGGCACGTGACTGCGCTGCCTGTCACCAACAACCCCAACGTGCACGCCTACGGCATGCGACCACGACCCGGTAGTGACCCACAGGAGATCTACCTGAACTTCACACGAGCGGCCATGACCCGGTCCGGTGTGACTCCGTACAGCTACAAGAACTCGCTGCACCAAGCTCGAGACTCCACTCAGGAACTGATGCGCAACCACCCCGGAGCTCGAATCCACTTGGGAGGCAAGGGCATTGGTGGCTTGATGGCCGCACAGGTGTTGCAGGACATGGGACACCACAACCAGATTGCGTCGGCACACGCCTTCCACCCAGGACGGGCCACCATGAACAGCATCGCTGCGAAGACGCATCACGACCGTTCGGGGGTCATGGGCAAGATGATCACCCTCTCCTCGGAAGCGCACGTGCACCACAGTGCGGCCGCCGCTCAAGGAACCCACCTCATTCAAGGACCCGGAGGGATTCGCCAGCTGCACAAGACACCTCGTCAGACGCTCCACCACCGAGTGCACGGCGACTTGCTCCAGCAGGCTCTTGATGACCACAACCGCCAGAATCCGGTTTCGGACCGACCGATCGGAATCTACACAGAACCCGAGGAACCCGAAGAACCCCACTACGAGCACGAGCCCCCACCCGAGATCAAGGAGGACGTCCTGGAAGCGGTAATCTCGGCCATCGCACGCTCTGAAATTGTGCAGCTGCCGGCGGGCGACATGTACGAAATAATATCTTAATATTATCTCAACCACCTAAAAAAGACCCGTTCGACCCCTCAAAACACCAAAAACCTTCCAGTAACACCTACACCATGTCCAACCCAATCCTGTCCTCGAACCAGTCTTCGGCCGTCGTAGCCACCATCAACGAGTCGACGACCAAGAACCCTTGGGTGTACAACGAGACCGACCGTCTCACCGTCCCGCATGCTCTCCAGCTGCTCACTGTGCAGCACAGTTCCGGCACCGCTGCGGCCAACAGCACGATCACCTTTGACCTCCCCAAGAACGGCCTGCTCCAGCAGCTGTGGTTGAAGCTTACGGGTGGTCCTGCCCCCAATGAATTCGGACAGAACACAGACGACGTTGTCGTCGAACAAATGGGTATGGTCCACACTCTTGGTTTCCTGCGCACCATCTCCTCTATCCGACTTACGGCATCTGGTCGCATCATCGAAAAACTGGACCAACAACAGATCCTTGCCCGTTATGCAGACCTACCTGTGACTCAGCGTACTGCTGTGCAAGACGCGTTGCGTATGGCCGGCACCGCAGACGGAGATGCCGCTAATGTGGTGGCCATGCCTTTGCCATTCTACTTCAGTCGCGACCAGCAGAGGTACGGTCTGCTCACCAATTTCGAGGAACCTTTTCGCGTCGAGATTCAGTTCGGTTCCGATGACGATTTCAAGATCTACCGCAATGATGATACCTTTAAGAATCAAGCATTGGAAGCTGCCGCTACTGGAACAGTGACGAAGGCCGAACTGATTGGCCACTACCGCCAATTAGATGAGCCCCAGATGAACGAGGTCGTCTCCAAGAACTACGGCGACGGTTTGCTCAGCCGCATTGTAGACATCAGCAAACGTGAAGCTCCCTATGACATCAAAGATTCCGACCTGCCAAGTACTGGCCACCGCACCTCGCAAGTAGTGACAAGAGTCCCCCTGAAGGAGAACGAGGCCGTCCGCGCAATGTACGTGTTTGTGACCCCCACCGCAGACGCCACTGACACTATCCGTGCAGGAGCACCAATTGAACTCGACAACATCGAGCTGCGCTTCAACAACACCTCGGTCATCAATGCCCCCGCCAGTCTGATCCGGTACTTCGGACGCTGGGGTCAGTCAACGCACCTCGGCGACGGTGTTGCTACTAACCTTCTCCAACGAGCCAGTGGCGCAATGCAATACGTGTACAAGATCGACTTCGGTCTGGCCACCGACAAGGGTCTGTCTAATGTAGTGGCCATGCGCGAGATTTCGGCTCCGGAGCTGGTAGTGACCTTCAGACGCAGAGACACTAATCAAGGAGGATTGAAGGTGCACGTGGTCTACGACACGGCCACATTCCTGAGCACCTCATCCAGCACCGGCCGTGTCCAGCTGTCAATTAGTTCTTAAAAAATATCTGCATGGCATAACAACGCATCCCCAAATAAAACCCTCGACAGGAACAACAACTATCTCCCCCTTTTCATTTGCTGAACCATGTCAGACCCGATCCTGCAATCCAACCAGTCTTCTGCGGTAGTCGCAACCGTCAATGCCTCGACTGTCAAGAACCCGTGGGTATACGACGAGAAGGACCGGCTCACCGTCCCCCACAGCATGCAACTGCTTCCGATTCCTCGTCAGAGTGGTTCGTTCCGACCTCATTCGGAGTGTGAATTCGCTGTGGCGAAGAATGGCGTAGCCCAGGGGTTCTGGTTGAGAGTCTACATTGACTACCCTCATACACAGTCTGTCCACCACTGGACCGAGTTCAGATTTTTGGATTTGATTGATCAAATCACCCTGAGCACATCAGGCCGTGTCGTGGAAACGCTTGACAAGTTTCAGATCATGGCCAGGTACCACCAACTGCCGTTGTCTCGCAAATCGGCGATGCACTTTTACGCACCACTTGATAGGCCTGTATCAGAGAAGGAGTACAACATCTGGATACCATTTTACATGTTCCGTGATCCGATGCGGTACGGGATCTTGACCAATTTCGAAGAACCTCATCAAGTGACCGTGAAATGGTCAGATCTGATTTGCAGTCGAGGCGCCCATTATAATGATGTTCAACAAGCAAATAATACCGACCCCTTGACTGTCACAGATGCACATCTCCTTGTTCACTACCGTCTGCTCGATGAACCGCAACTCAACCATATTGTGTCAAAAAACTACGGAGATGGTATGCTGAGTCGTCTTGTTGGCATTGCCAAACGTGAGGCAGTGGAGCGTGTCTCTGGTGGCGATGCAATTATCGTGCCTATACAGAGTTTGAATTATAATCCTTTTGCTGATCCACCTTCTTTCAATGATGCTCTTGTGGAGGTAGCAAATAATTTTGTACGCCAGAAAACCGTATCTATTGACTTGAAAGAGTCTGAAGCTATTAGAGCCATGTATGTGATGGTCGTGACTAATGCAGCAGACCCCCGTGCCGAAAACGCCAGAAGTGTCTGCAAAATCAAACATCTCAAGTTGACTTTCAACAACACCGATGTGGTCGATGCATCAGGTGCTTTTCTGCAACAGTATGGAAGTGACTGGGACATGATGCATGGTGAAGATATCAGCCATGTGGAAGGTTTGACGCACAATATCATACGCATTGATTTGGGGCATGGTTCGGATGCGGCTATGAAAAATGTCGTGGCCATGCGAGAAATCTCCAAACCGACCTTGACTGTGACGTTCGAACAGCAACTGCCGAAAATCGTGTATGAGGAACTAGATCAAAACGACGTAGTGCTTGGGTACAGAGTCGTTCCATACGAGCATCAAGTGCACGTGCTGTACGAGACCGCCACCTTCTTGAGTTGCAGTGCCAACACTGGCCGCGTGCAGCTCTCTGCCAGTACCTAATGTCTCTCTCTATGTCCGGATACGAGCGACCACCGGCATGCTCGGATTCGTGTTCAGTGCCCCGTTCAGTGCAGGTGCTGGGTAGTTGGGCAGTGGCCTGGGATCGTTGACGATCGTGAACACTGGATGGTAGTCTTCTCCTCCGGCATGCATGTCAACGATCCCCGCCTGCTCATAGTGGGCCATCCCGCTGTTCATGTATGTCATCCGACCCTGAGTGTCCGTGGCGGTTGGACGGAGGCCTCGCTTCCGCTGACCTCGGCCTCTGCCTCGAAACCCACCACCACCTCCACCACCACCTCCAAAGCCACCTCCGCCGCCACCTCCAAAGCCACCTCCACCACCCATGTACCGATTGTTCGCATTCTCCAATGTGCTCCCGTGACGGATCTTGCTCTGGCCGGGTAGGACTACAGCGGCTTGTCGTCCGAAACCTCCCCCTCTCGCTTGACCTCTGGTGTCAAAGTAATCGACGTTGTGGGGGGTTGGTGTTTGTGGAGGTGCTGATGCTGGTGTTTGTGGAGGTGCTGGTGCTGGTGCACCGGTGTCACCACGGTTAAACCTCAAGTTAACCTGCGAATCATCAGCGGGTTTCACTTTCTGACCGAGTTCGGCAAATAGGCTACCTCTATTTTCCTTAGGTGTTCTGGTGTCTGCTGCTACAGGCGTCAAGCCGGGACTAGGCATATCCATTACCGGTGCACCACCACCACCACCACCACCACCACCACCACCACCACCACCACCTCCACCACCGAAGTGGCGTCTCAGCTCGGCTACCAGATCGGCTACGGGAGTGGCCACTGCTGGTTCTGTCATTTGGCCACCACCACCACCACCACCACCACCACCACCACCACCACCACCACCTCCACCACCATTTTGAGGCCGCATGAACCGACGAACAGCCTCGAGCATCCCCACAAGCACCAAACGGGCCTTTTGAACGTTGTTGCGGGCCTGCATCTGGTGCCGCTTGTTGTCTACTGAAGTGAAACTTGGGATGATCAGATCATAGATGTCGTGCAGTGCCGAAATGCGTTTCGTGATCTCGCCGAGAGACATCTGGTTGATTGCGGCCATGTCTTCTGCGGCCAGCAGTGCCTCTTGCTGCGACTCGTTCTGTGTCTGCTGTGTTACGGGTGTCAGGAACGGACCCGTGCCCTCATCGGTGGCCTGTTTGTCGGTGCTGGATCCCGTGATGCTCACTTTCTGCATTCGGTCTGCTAGTGCATCAACCTGTCTTCTTACGGTACGATTCATGCCTACTGCGTAAGAACTAACTTCCTGTTCTTGGTGGTCCAATGACGTGTCACTGTGATCTGAACTTGCACCGTCACTCCGATAGGCACCATATGATGATTGAAACATAGGTGTATCAGAGTCTGCTTCTCCAGAATCACCTACTTCAGGGTCACTATGTACAACACGTGTACGGTTAGGATTACGGCGTTGTGTAGGTGACTCCTCGGTACTCTCATCGAATTGTGATTGTAATCGTTCGGCTGCCTCCATGGCCCCGGCTCCACCTCCTGGACCAGCGGCTTCGCTGTCAAATATATTCGCATCAAAGTCGATGTCACCCACATCACCAGAGTGTTCAAATGAATCAAAACGATCTGGATCTAACCCAGAGTGTTCAAATGAACTAAGACGATCTGGATCTAACCCAAAAGCTTTAACGGGACGATCTGTGAACTTGTTTAGATTACTTGCATATGCGATTCGCTCAATAGGATTCTGAATCTGGCCGGGTATACTCACTACCATTTTGTACACGTCAGTATCTGGAATTGTTTCTCTGAAATTTTCACTCAGAGTGACTCCATACTTCTCGTTTTTTTTTTTTGAAAAGTCGTTTTCATCGTATATGATGCTCATTTTGTCTACCATATCTGGGCCATACTTCTCTGCGTATTGTTCAGTATTTTCTTTACCGATTTGTTTTTCCCTGTCTCTCTCCTCCTGCGTATCTGCGTATTGCGAAAGCACCCACGATTCCCAGATGTCACGCAGTGCTTTGTTTTGTGCTATTTCGTCCACTACGACACCTTTCCCTCGTTTATCTGGTCTGACTCTTCCCTGCTTTGGCATGTGAGGCGTATCGAGTCGATCCACATTACCACCGGGTTTGTACCGTTGTTTTGCCTGACGTGGTTCCTTAGCCTTCCCCTTGCCTTGACTTGCGAAGATGCCTTCAGGAGCCATAACTCGTGCTTTTTGTGCTGCACGGTCTCTGATTGAACCCGGGGCCTTCTCCTCAGCCTTCTCATCGGCCTTCTCATCGGCCTTCTCCTCGGCCATTTCCTCGGTCTTCTCATCGGCCTTCTCCTCGGCCTCCTCATCGGCCCTTTTCTCGAATGCGTCAACCTGTTCATCAAAATTATCATTCGCGGCTACAATCTCTTTACCTATTTTTCCGTCGACATTGACAAACCGGGTTGTCTTAGGATTTCTAACCTGCAGTTGACCGGCTTTGCCGTATTGGAACTCCAGATTATCAGGTGACTGGGGAGTGTCTTCCTTTTCTTTGGACGGGGGAGTGTCTTCCTTTTCTTTGATAGACATTTCTTTCGTATAAACTTCAAAAAAACGGGGGTGTGGTGGCAAAGTCCGGTAGATATAAAAATCTTGGTTTGTGATCATACACTAGTTTTTTTTTAAACCTTCGTCCAAAAAAACACCCCCGATAACTTTGCAATTATGCCACGTCAGCACCTTAAGAATCACGGACACGTCATGTCGCCTGACGACCACGACGACTGCCACCTGAACACCTCTTTCAACCGACTGCTGATTGGTGCACATGGCCTCAACCAAATGATCTGCGATCACGCCGGGACCGCATTCTCGGGCAAGACGGATTTCACAAACTCCACTGTCACCGGTGTCGGCCCTACAGTCACCGTGTACGAAATTGGCACCACGTCAGACAACATCCAAATCCCCCCGCTTTACCCCGGCGCCACGACCACCACAGTGGAAAGCAATATGCAAGCCATCGTAGTTGATTATGGAGGTGGCCGGAGGCAGGTGACTCTGCAAGGAGATATCAACAACAGCAATCCCACCACCTACACAGATGGGAATGGGAACACCGTTGCGAACCCTCACTACAACCACCTGTTGTACCTGCCTTTTGCATTGAGACCGAACCATTCGCACGAATTTGTGATTTCTCAGGACAACCCTGGGTCCGGTAACGGGTCTCTTGGAGGTATCCTCCTGGATGGCGATGGCCGGATCATCCGCATGGACTCTCTGTTCACGGCACCCGATGGTGAGGTCTCCCAACCGACGGCCACTGACACGGATGCAGATGGCCAGTTGGACACTTTCACTCCAGGTGGACCGACTATTTCAGCCCCGGCACGTTACAGACGCGTGGAGGGTTTGGTGTACTGGATTCTTTAAAATATAGTCGTACACTGTATTACTTTTTGATCTGCAATACTGGTCTCCTGTTTGTTCCGTTGAATGCCACGCCAACATTTGAAAAACCACGGCCATGTCATGTCCCCAGATGACCACGACGACTGCCACCTGAACACCTCCTTCAACCGTCTGCTCATCGGGTCACATGGGAACACTCGCCTGACCTGCGACCACGCCGGCACCTCTTTTTCTGGCCGGGTGGATTTCACAGACGCCAGTGTTCTTGGGGTGACTGGAGGGGGTGGCGGCACTGCACCGTTGACCACCGACGACATCACGTTACCCAATTCTCCAGACACTGTCACCGTGAAGCTGGGAACTATAGACACCGAGTTGACAGCCGCAACACAGAACGTGACCACCTTACAATTAGACCACAGCACCTTGGACCAGGCCACTGTCAAAACGTCAGGCAACCAGGATGTGGACGGCATCAAGCACTTCCGGGACGACACCTTCCGCTTGGCCAAGAACTACCGCTTTGTGCATGACTCGGCCACAGACGAGGTGGCCTTCCAACACTTCGACGGTTCCAGCACTGTTGACGTATACACTGCAAAACCGACGGCCACTTCTGGAGCGACTTTGCAAATGGATTCCCGGCTGAAACTCCAGG
>Ga0181400_1001311_pt1 | contig 10340 bp, 16 predicted proteins | sample 23SPOviralmetaG_FD_130129 | JGI IMG/M metagenome (GOLD analysis project Ga0181400, IMG submission 130129) | Marine viral communities from the oligotrophic San Pedro Time Series (SPOT) site, San Pedro Channel, CA, USA - 23 SPOT_SRF_2011-06-22 | ecosystem: Environmental > Aquatic > Marine > Strait... | reverse complement strand
TTTACACAGGTGATTGCACTGCTCTGTTGGATTCCAAGCATCAGGGCAAGCTCTGCGTTCGTGTCGATTGCTACTTGCTTCATCTCTGTTAGCCATGTGCGACTGTCGGTCAAACCTGCTAAGACGCTGTGGTCCATGATACCAGTCAAGGATACGCCCAGTAAGCGTTCTTCTTCTGTGTTGTCTTTCCATATCTTCCTCAAGTATTTGAAATCCGTTAGGGTTGATTGCAACGTACCTAAGATAGTTGCTAGGCGAACCTTACGCTTCAAGTCACTCAAGGTATCGTGTGCGCGAACAACAACCTCAGACAGGTTGCAAAACTGATAGGGACGCAAGATGATTTCGGAGCAGGGATTCGTACCCCAAGCATAGCCCGTGTTACGACGCCCATTACGAGCAACCTGCTTGTCTGCCGCTTCACGGTTGAACATACCCCGTTCACCGGACTTGCTTTCATAAAGAGATACCCACTCACGCATGAAGGTGTCAATCTCTGGCTTAGACTTGTAGGCTACAGAGTTGTTTGCCAACGCACGTTGCCCCTCGTTCTCCCACCACTGACCTGCTTTAGCGTGTGCCATCTGGTCATCATTCAGGTTCGACAAGGATATCAGGGCAGAGCGACGAACCCCACCAACTACGACAACCTCACCCACCTTGCACATCAAGTCGTGCGCTTCGATAGGATATAGGCGTCGTCCTGCCGCCTTCTTGAACATAGACACGGCAAAATTAAACAGGTCAATCAGAGGTTGTGGTCCGGATGCCCGTCCACCCATAGTCTTCAGCCGCGAACCTGCAGGGCGAATCCCACTCATATCCCACGAGGGTATTGTACCAGCATAAAGAAGCGCGACGAGTTCGCGGAATGCCTTTGCCCAACCTATCTTACTGTCTGCAACGTTGATGACAATATCCGAATTGCTGAAGTTCTCACTGACGACAGGTAACTTATCGACGTTCTCACGCTCAACACTGAATCCTACCCCAGTGCCACACATCAATATATACATAGCCTCATCGAACGAACGAGGGCTGTCTACGGGAATGTAAGAACAGTTGTAGCCACAGATGTTATCACGAGCCAAAGCCGCTCCAGCGGTCATCATAGCCCTCATAGAAGGCATGACCTCCAAGCCGATGATAGCCTGTTCGAGTTCGTGGCGAAGTTCGTCAGTGACTCTGTAACCGTTCTTGCCTTGAACTTGATTAACCATGTAGTCAACATAACGTTCCGCAGTCTCGTGCCAGTCCTCACGGCGGGACTCCTCGTCAATCCAACGAGCGTAGCGGGACTTGTGGATGAATTCTTGATAGGGTGTTGGTAGCGCATTAGACATCTTGTTTCTCCTTCGTGTCTTGTTTGTTTATTGGGTTCGAACACACACGACACAGAATGCGTGAGGCATATTCGAACATCTTAGATGAAATGTATTGGATGTTCAAGCAGTGTTTGCAAACGTGCTTAATCATCTTTGTCTTTTTCTTTAGGATAAAAGACTTCGTAATCACTGTCACAACTAGGGCAGTGCAGTTCAGTCAGCATGGAGTAATGTTCAAACTCGTGACCCACGTCGTGGTCTCCACACCAAATTAGTTCACTCTTACAATGCCAGCAGTTCATCACTCAGCCTCTTTGATTAAACGTTCAAGATAAAACTTTGCTTTGTTCAGATCTTCCACACCGTTCTTGTAGCGATACCGCCATAAGTATTTGATAATGTTACCCTGCAGATAATACTCGTAGCCCTCTCCCGTTGCCGCACCGATGGCGTCGAGACATTCGATACCTGCCTGATTGTAGTGAGGGGGGCTGTTCACCATGTCTACATTGCCGTAGACCTCTTTGTTCTGTTGTTCAAGTTCTTCTATCATACGTCTGTAATCAGTCATCTCAATGCTTCTTTCCAAAGTCTACCTTAACAATGTTATCCCCAAGAGGAGTATCTGTTAATTTAAGGGTTTCGGTTTCAGCAGTCAACATGGATAAACGAAGAAGTCCCATTTCTAAAACCTCTTCCATTCTATTTTCCATCATTTCTAAGACCCCATGCAAAAGAATATCCCCTGCAGTTGGCTCTGTTTCTTCCGGGTCTTGTTCTGTCGTGTCATACACAGACATAGAAACATTGTCGTCGTCAAGCTCATTAAATATAATGTATTGCCTATCTGGCAATAAAGAAGAAGTTTCAATCATCCTATTTAACGCGCCTAATTTATCTAAGATATCATCATCATCATCACTGCTACTCATTTCAACCACTCCTTTGGGATACTACCCTCTGCCCACATGAACCCATGTCGATCTGCCCAATTACCGTACGTTGTTTTACTACCCTTGTATATTTTGTTACGGGCATTCATAAAGACAATTCGCACATCATATTCAGGGTTCTGCTGCTTGACAAGAACCATCTTAACTCTGTCATCCTTTGTTAGGTTTCCTTTTGCTTCGATGTAAATGTTTGAATCAACAAGATAAAAGTCAGGGGTATAGGTTCGAGGTTTAGGCATGTAGTTAATACGAGTATCCTCGTATGTAAAGTTAATTTTGTTTTGTATGAGAGTTTGAGCTAACTTCAATTCAAAGCCCGACCTGTAGCCAGCATTACTTTTCATCTTCTTCCGCTTTCTAAAAGAGATTTTATTTGCAAGCCTTCCATGCGTTTTCTTAGATACCCTGCTGTCTTTGGGGAGTGTTTTTCGAGGTTGGATAATTCGTCTGTCAAAGGGTATATCGGAACGCATACAATACCACCAGCCATTAAACGTTTTGAAATAAGTTGAAACTCTTTTTCGAGTAGAGGCACATCACGAGATTCAGTTGTTTGCAACAGGTAACCATTTTCAGAGTAGTTCTCTCGTAGCGTCAGAGGTATGCCTCGCTCGTGCTGACGCAGAGCTACAACGTGTCGCTCACCCCCTCTATCCGTAACAGCATTTACAAACACGTGATAAACTGTTTCGTTCAGGTGAAGAAGCGACACATCATAGGAGTGAAGGGAAAGAATAGGCACGTCACAGTTCCGCCTTCTTTACCGTTTCGTACCAAATTTCTGGCTTTACCTTTGCACGAGATGTGACCTTTGGGTGTAATTTAGCTTTGGGCCAGCAGTGCTGACGAAACCCACAAAAGGTACAAGGTTTAGCTAATAGCTTGTTACCTGTTGGTTCGGCAACGCCCTTAACTTTTATCATCTCCGGTTCAGATTTAAATTTAGCAATCTTAGTGGTAGCACTGGTCAGTTGCTTTACACGACTGACTGCATCCTTCATGTAAATTTTTCTATCCTCTTCCTGCCACTCAGGAGCGTCTACAACGGCTACTTCGCCGCTGGACTTATTAATGACTATCCAGCCGCCAAAGGGCATTCCTAGAGCCTCTGAGTAGAGATGTCCCTGCATCAAGTACCCAAACAGGTCATCCTCTTTCATCTTCTCGTAGCCGCCCTTGTACTTATACCTGAATGCCCACTCACTTGACGATTTAATATCCCACACTTTTTTTGTACCTGTTTCATCTTCAAGTATAACGTCCAGTGTTCCTTTAATCGTCTCGTCACCAAGTTTTAATTGTACTTCTTTTTGGAAGTCAACAATGTTGCAACCTGCTTCACGCATAACCAACATAAGTATGGCTTCAGTTATATCGCCAAACAGGAATCTAAGAACAGAGTTATAGTCCACCTCTTCGGTGTAGCCCTCTCGTTCCATCAATTGCTGACACAGGGGGCGTCCCAAACCAGACATGCGGATGCGAAAGTTACGGGGTTCACGCTGTAATTGACGCGACACCGCAACCTTACAGTCGTCAAGAAACTGGTTGAGATAAGACGGGGGGACACTAAGTTCCCCCCTACTAGCTTTCGCCAGATAGTCTTGAATGTTAAGAAGCAACAGCATCTTTGAAATCATCCGCTAGACTGAGATCGTCCTCTTCAAGTAGCTTAACAGCATCTCTGTATTGATTCATGATAACTTCATTGTGACCTTTTACTGTCTCAACAAACATTGCCATCATCTTTTTATCTTCATCAGAAATGTCTATCTCACCTGCCAGTGTTGGCATCGGTACAAAATAGCTCGTTGCACCCATTGTCTTCTTTGATGTGCGAAGAAGAATGTTGCACCGTTGCATGATCTTGCTTTGCTTTGTAAGACCATCGATAAAGTTTCGGATTGGCATAAACCCTGACTTTTTAAAGTAGCTAACAAAGGGGTGATTATCGAGTTCTACCTCTGTACCGTCGGCTTTGTTAAACTTGCCACTAATCAAACCGTAAATAATCTGATTGCAAACTGCAAGTCTTGAACGAATAAAGGCAGGGTCATCCTTTGCTAAACTCTCTTCCTCATCACGGGACAGACGACCACAGCGGTCTGTACCAGTAGTGTCTGGAAAACTTCCCTGTAAGGAAGGCTTCTGGACGGACTTAGATGCGAAGTTTGAGTTCTCTTGATCCCATGCACTCCATTCAAAAGTACGAAGGATAGGACGAATGTACGCTTCTGATGCGTACAAGTAGTCTCCGTCTACAAGAATCTTCCAAGTACCCCGCTTTAACGCGATACCATCGTCGGTCTCTTCATTATAATTAATATTAAGACGTGAAAGACCTGTCCGTTTTTGTTCGGCCTGTCCTGTCATCTTCATCAGTGCTTCGGTATCATCAGAATTAAAAGCTGATACCAGTTGATCCATGTCTTGATCAATATTTACAAGGTCTGTCCCATTCATGTTCCTAATCTCCATATATGAAAAGGGTTGAGTTGTAGTACCATCCTACAACGGCACTTCTTCTGTGTCAAGCCAGTTTTTACCTATTTTTATTTCTATGTCAACTGGCATATCATATACTATTCCGTAACGCTTTGAAACTTCTTCAGGAATAGCCAACATAGAAATTTTCATTAGCTCAATGCAGATGTCTTTCTCATCCGGATGAGCATCAATGACAATTGAATCGTGTACTGTGTTACAAATCAACGACTTGAGGTTATGTCTGTGCATTTCACTATCCAGCCGCACCAGCGCACAGGGCAAGAGATCGGCTGTTGCAAACCCTTGCACAGGGTAATTACAGATAGCAGTTCGTTCGGTTGCAGTACCCCACTCAGTCCATCTCACATTAGGAAATGCGTATTGCCTTCCAGATGGCAGAGTGATCTCGCGCTTAGACACCGCTTCCCGTTGCAAACTATCATGCCACTCGCTTACGCCATTGTACTTTTGTTTAAAGGCGCGATAGTACCGCTGTTGATCATCAGTTCCTGTCGTTCCCCCGTACAGGGGTTTAAAGGTATGAGCTTTAGCTTCCTGTCGTGAACAGCCAATCACATTTGCCGTATAACTGTGAACATCAACGTTCATGCCAACATCTTCGTAGGCTTGATCATCCTTTGCAAGAAACCCTGCTACCCTGAACTCTAGCTGACTGTAGTCCCCTTCAATAATTAGACCACCATCAAACCTACTTTCAACTACCTTTCTTATCTCAAATGTTGAACCTCGTGGCATGTTTTGGAAGTTAGGTTTACGACTGGACAGTCTACCTGTAGCGGTGACGCACTGCATGAACTCAGGATGTATAAATCCGTTGTCATCGGCATTATTTTCCATGCCTTCTACAAAGGTACTGAGGTATGTTCGAAGGGCATTATAGCGGATGTACGCCTCAGCAAATTCTCTTGCCTCCCCTTGCATGTCCATAGCTCGTTCCGTCAGTGTTTCCTTGTCTGTTTTAAAACCCGCAGATGCGACATCCACAACATTACGAGGTACAAGTTTAAATCCTGCTACTTCTCCAGTAGATTCATAGATGACGCCTTTGCCGTTGCAAACTTTACAGATGCGTACCGCCTTACCAAGAGTTCCGTCTTTTTTAAAAGGGGTATACCTTCCCTTGCCATTACAATCGTGACAGTGTTTACCACGAGTCTTGTACACAACGTTTGTAAGCCCTCTGACGTTCGAGTTGAAGTCCTTGTTGGTCATGCGAGTTCGACGCTTTGGTTTGCGAGTTGAGCCACGCATCTCGTGACCAAGATTAAATACAGCCGACCACAAGCCCTTATCCTTAACTTTACGAGAATAAAGTAGCATACTGCGATCATCGGGGCTAGACAAATTAATAGGGGTGTCACCCATAGCCTGTTGCGCTAACTCTGTTAACCGTGAACCAAGATGATTCATTTCACTTTCGTACTGGATTCGAATTGTTGCAAGAGTGTTCTCATTAATTTTTAATCCGTTGTACTCTATCCGTGAGAGTACAGCCGTCATGTCAAGCGATAGTTTTAACGTCGGTATCAGTTTTTGTTCCATCAAATAATTCCTCGAATGTTGTGCCAAAGGCTTCAAGTTGTTTAAGAGCAACATGCTCAGTAGCAAGAACGTCAGCCGTTCCATACTCTTCAATAATGTCCCACGGGATATCATAGAATGTCTTGCCGCCATCGAAGAACGGCTTGATTAGGTCTTTTTCTTTTTGAACACCGCCGTACTTTTTAGCGAGTGCTTCTAGCCCAAGAGGCCATCGTCTAGCTTTAGATAATATATACTCTGCAACCATCGTGTCGTAAACCTGTCCGTCGTACACAAATTTACACGCCCGTAACCAAGAGAGATCAAATTTAAGGTTTTGACCCACCATCACATCTGTGTTTTGTAACGCCTCACTTAGACGCTCTACTGCACCCGCGTCAGCCTCTTTTACTGAGTGATAAAAACAATCATAGGTTACGGTACTACCGTTGAGCCACTTGTATCCAACAGAAACAAGACGATTGTTAAAGTAGGGTAAAGGAGATGTACCCCCAGATGATAATTCGACGTGGGTTGTTTCAACGTCAAGTGTCAGAATGTTCATTGCGTCTTTCCTTATCGGTTTCGATGTAATGGCAGTTTGCACAAAGCACCCTACACTTTCTTATCTCTTCAAACAATCGTTTAAGATTGTGGGTGATCATATTTGCTATTGCATAACGCTTTTTTGATCTGTCAGCGTGATCGAAGTGCAGTGCGACTGGATTTCCTTTGTAGCCGCAAATGTCGCATCCTCTGCGTGTCTTGTATATGCCCAACCATTTTCGACGACGTTCACGTCTAAGTTTATACCACTTTGCTGTTTTCAATAGTACAAACCTCGACCAACATCAATCTGAGCGTTGATCATACCGTGCCATCCGTTCAGTTTATTCTTACTCACACAGATGTGACGAACAACATTTTCTAATTCACTAGAACCCGTCTTACCAATACCAACTATGATGTCAGCTTCCCCCGCCTTTCCTGTTCGTGAATTGTCAAGCATTGAGTAGTCAATCCACTGTCTGTCGTGTGCATCAAAGCTTGCTTGACTCACCGCCCAAACAAGAAGGCTGTTACGCTTGGCTATCTCTCGTGCAACAACGTAGGTTTCCTTCAGGCGTTCATCGCCCCGATTGTACTCGCCAGATATCCGAAACTTATCTAACTGATCCATAAACATGATGTCAGGACTGTTAAGCTTCGCATACTCATCGACCTCTTCAACGCTAGTGCCAACCGAATCAAAGATTGTAAGGTAGGGTGCAATTTCAGTTTCGTATCGGTCTGCAAGTATGTCCCTGTTGATTTTCATCTCTTCGTTGGTCACACCAAAGAAAGATTGGATAATGCGAAGCTTGATCTTCTTTGCGGGTTCTTCGTTAGCCCAGTATGTCACTTTGAACTTTTGTCGAACGTAACTTGCCGCAAGAAAACAACAGAACGTTGTCTTACCAACTTCAGGACGGGCAAATAAAATACCAAGATTACCTCGATCAAGACCTTGAACATTCTCATTTATCAGGTTGAATTCAAAAGGAAAATCGGGATCACCTGTTTCGTCGTCAAGTAGATCATTCAAATCAGACTCCACTTTTGAGTAGGTTGTTTTGTCAGATATGCGTCCATCTTCAACAGCTTCTATTAAGCGACGTAACTCACCAAAGTCCTCACTTTCACCCGTGAATATTTCAATGGCTTTCTCACCAACCTGCCTAGCTCTGTCCCTCAACCAGAAGTTGTTTACAATATCAAGATGCAAATCCCCGTTGTCAGGGTTGCCCCGCTCTAGTTGCAAAATCATGTCAACAACGTTGCGACGTGATGACTCTGGCATAGCAGGGTTACGATCATTAAATAATGCAACCAACTCTTGAATGGTTACATCTTTTCCATAATTGGTATGGGCAAATGTCAGCGTGTCAAATATGTCACGCAACTCTCTTTCAAACATTGTCCTGTCTAGAATGTTCTTTACCCGACTAAAGAAGTCGAAATTCAAACAGAATCCAAGTATTTGTTTATCTAGTGAGCTTTCTTGTAATGAAGTCATCCCTTTCGTCCTTTGTCATATCTTTCAGGTCACGTTTTAAAATAATCAATTGTGTTGGTACAACACTTGTCAGTTGCTTTACCATCGTAACTGCCAGACTTGTTGCATCTTTGTCAAGTGCCACATAAATTTTGTCAAACTTTGAAAGTACCGGAACATATTCTTGTGACAAGTTTGTGCCAAGTAGGGCTATCCCGGTAGCTTTGTCACTTATTGCACAAGCAGAGGCAGCATCTTCGACAACCACCCCCACAGAACTGCTTCCACTAAGAAATGGATACTTTCTGTCATTGTATCTATACCACTTTGGTTTTATGTTTCGCAACGCCCGTCCTGCCGCATCGATGGTAACGCCGTCTTGTTTTATCATGTATACAACACGGTGCTGTTTAAAATCATACCTTATGTCAGCACGACCTGCAAGATAAGCATCGTATGCACCAACTCGCTTGACATACGATTCGGCGTCTAGGTTGCGGGATAAGCTAACGAAGGTGTCCGGTATTTGGAAGGACGTGTTTTTGTCAGCAACGACTTTGTCAGCCACTTTTTTTGCAAATGCTGTCTTAGCTTTGTCTTTTGTCAGCGCAAGACTCGTACGACCCTTTGTGTGACAATCAGCGTGAAAACAAAACCAAAGACGTTGCAAACCTTCGTCGGTTACGCTAAAGGTATTTGACTTTCCACATACAGGACAGTCTGATCGCATCCGTCCACCAACAGGTATTGTCAGCGATTCTACATAAGATTTTAGCCAGTTCGGTGTAGTCATGGGTTATATGTACATGAAAATAAAATGTCGGTCAAGTATAAAAAAGTTGTTGACGTGCGCTTGACACCCATGATACAACCCTATTATATAATCCCATTGGGGTAACAGGATATGAAAAAAAATCCCATTATAAAAGACCTACATACCAATAAATACCGTAAAAGGATTATTCCTAATAAGAAAAAAACCTTTATTGAATCCTATTATGACACAGATGAAACCGATGAGGAAAAAGATGGTACGACCAATCAAGTTGAACAAGGAAACAAAGACATACAACCTGACCATTCCGATAGATGACTTTAATGAATTGTCAAAGTATTCCCATCTGCACACACAGAGGTACAATGTTCAAGTCAGTGTTGCTGATCTAATTCGTTCTGCTGTCAGTTTGTATCTTGAGGATATGCGGCAGGAAGAGGAACAAAGAAATGTCACGGTCTGAATTCGAATACGATATTTGTCAGCGGGAGTACGACGGGTCTTGGCAAGTTGTTGCAAAGCTATCTTCTGTTAGACTTGGCGAAACTGAGCGAGATAATGTCAGACAAAAATTAAGAACAGACTATATGAAATGGAGTGTAATTTTTGTCAGCGAAAGTGAAGAAAGTTGTAAAAAGTGGGTTGACAGTCAGTGGGACAATCTGGTAAAACTAGGTATTCCTTATGAAGTTGCGTAAAGCATAGGGGATTACCTTTCGTAGCGTTGACAGGGGGCGGTAGCAGAAATGTTACCGTCCTTTGTTTTTTTGTGTTGACACCCCTTTTTAGTTTGTTGTATGGATAATGTATCGCAACCAGATACGAAAGGAACAAAGCGATGGTATTCAATGATTGTCATAACGAGAAGAAAGAAATCGAGGAGAGTGACGACTGGTTTCTTTCCGATAAATCTTATGAAGAATATTACAATGAGGAAAGCATAGAAACTCCGAAAATTATTGTACAGGGCGGCATGGTAGTCGAAGTCACCGGACTGGATAAATATGAAATAATTGACCTAGATATAGAGGAGACTGACGATGGCAAAGTATAGAGTTGTTCTGATTGTTCAAGATTATGTTGAGGCTAACAGTCAAGATGAGGCTGTTGAGATTGCAAACTTGGAAATAGGAAACGGTGAGATAATCGTTGATAGAATGGATGAGGAGACTGACGATGAGCAAATTTGACCCAAACAAATCATATAGCATCGGCGTATGGGA
>Ga0181400_1001308_pt1 | contig 10360 bp, 15 predicted proteins | sample 23SPOviralmetaG_FD_130129 | JGI IMG/M metagenome (GOLD analysis project Ga0181400, IMG submission 130129) | Marine viral communities from the oligotrophic San Pedro Time Series (SPOT) site, San Pedro Channel, CA, USA - 23 SPOT_SRF_2011-06-22 | ecosystem: Environmental > Aquatic > Marine > Strait... | reverse complement strand
AGCGTAAATTTATGAAATCTGGATACGCTACGGACATTGGATACTCTGACGGGGTTCTCTGTATCTCAAAATCATAACTCTTGGGTGGCTTGATAGACGCAGAGAAATAGCAAAATGACGGGATTTGTGTATTTTATAATACATTAAACTTAACACAATAACCGCTTAATCACATCAAACTTCACACGTAACAATAACACCTACGCTTAATCCTATGAAAATAACAATCGAACACCACGGAGAAAAATTTTCCTACGAAACAGAGAGCGACGCACTTGACTCTACTGAGTTAGTCGATGCCCTCTTCAACCTATGCGTGTCCGCTGGATACCACAGGAACTCTATCGCAGATTCAATGCACGAGAAAGTTTGCCAAAGGATGGACGAAAGAAATAACCAATAGCACTATGAAAAAAGAACCAACACTAGAAGAAATCAAAAAACTCGTTTCGTTCAAACGCGACTCCGAGGGAAACCTTAGGGTTTTGAATGTCGAAGGCGATATCCACGGCTATGTTTATGGCTTTGTAGAAGGTAATATATGGAGCGATGTTAGGGGTACTATTGAAGGCAGTATCAGAGGCAATGTAAAAGGCTCTATTGGAGGCTATGTCGGCGGCAATATCTACAGAGATGTTAGGGGCAATATCTGGGGAAGTGTCAAAGGCAGTATCAAAGGCGATGTTTTAAATAATGGAAACTAAATACAGGAAATACGGGGACGCACCTACAGTTGCGGAGGTGATCGCGAAGCTAAAAGAAATGCCGCAAAACGCTAAGTGCTACGTGCGCACAAAATACCACGGGGCATCGACCTATGTAGAAGACATTCCCTTACACTATAGGGGGATATCTGAAATGCACCCAGAAGGAAAACCGATAAACGTTACTTTTCTTGTATGAGCCTACATCCTCAAAACGAAATCGAAAGTTTTTTAAAAAAACACTATGAAAACTAAAACGAACAAAAAAGAAATCAACATTGACGACCTGGTTAAGGGCGGTCATAAAACTCTAGAAGCAGCCTGCATTGTAGCGGGTTGCCTAGTTGCCGGAAGCCTTCTATTGCTTCTGGCTTTAATCATAAACGTAGTATAAAACAATAAACTAATATGTCACACAAAGACTCAGCACCGCTGTTCAAACCAGACACCGAACAAGTTCTCGTTCGAGGACTCAACGCAATGACAAAGGCCTGTGATGCCCTGTCAAAGCAGAACGAAACTCTCAATAAAGATATTGAGAAAATGAAAAACAAGATCGCTCGACTACAGGAGCGCATCCTTGTTAACCAAGAATCAAAGGAGTAACAGTGAGCTATAAACCAGAAGACAGTATAATCAAAGGTATTCGAGATGGAATCATTTTTATTGCGATATCCGTGATATCAATCATCGCGCTTTCTACCGTTGTAACTATCATCGGGTTATAAGCGGAGCCTACCAGGCTTCGCCGTAGGCAACCTGCTCGTATCTGCTTGCGAGTTATTTAGATTTTAATTGACATCAAATAACCTGTCAAGCATATACTTATCACTCACACATAAGTCAATCATAACCAATAAAATAAAATAAAATGAACAAACAAAACTCAGACCTACGAAGTATCGATATACACACCTACCCAAGTGGACCGGCCGTCCGCCTTGACGACGACACACTTGTCCAACGCCTCCAAGTAGTGGCGGGACGATTACGATTCGTCGATGACTATGCTGGCTCGTTGGACGAGGGCGATGAATACTGGATCCCTGACCTAGTATACCGAGCACCGTGGCGGCGCACCGCAGATGAGATCCTAAATTGGATGGAAGACGAAGCCATTGATACTGACTTCGAGCGTGATGTGGACGGATGCTTCAAGTCGGTTTCACTTTATAACCAGAGTGGACAGAATTTAGTAAGCTACCCCTACGGCGAGTATTGCCTTCGTGAAGCTTGCGAGTTTGTAATGGATCAGGAGGAGCGCAATGGATAATACCTCTGACGCAACTCACGTAGTCAATCAGTTCTCCGATATGATTGAGAAGACAATATCTAACGCTGAGATTATGCGGCAAGGGCGGGAGGCCGTTGACTTCTATAAGTCAATTGGTCTTATCCGATACCCAGAACGGGTGAAGCCCGGCCGTGTCCCTAAAGATCAACGGAAGGGAGATGCAAAGTAATGGCACACTTTTACACGGCTGAACGCCTACCTAAGTTCATTGAGGAAATCGAAACCCCGTCTCAAGCTAACAAGAACGGGAAGGCCTGGCCTTCCGTCACAACAGTATTGGGAATCATCAAGGACGACTTCCTCGATGGACAGTATAAGCCTCGTCGAATGGTCGAGCTAGCTAGAGAAAACTTGGATGCCGACTGGAGGGACATCAAGGATATGACATACGGATTCCGTAATCATCCTTGGACTAATGAACTTATCTCAGCTTCCGAGTTCGGCACCGCAGTCCACAAAAGGATTGAGGAAATCATCAAGGATGGTAGCGGAGAAAACGCAACTCCTTGGGATGACTGGGCTTTACCCTTCGTCGAATGGGTGAGCGAGAAGAAGATAGAAGTCCTTGGGACTGAGTATGTTGTGGGATGTGAAAAGCTTAAGATTGCTGGAAGCGTAGACTTCATAGGCAGGGATCCAAAGGACGGTCGAATATTCCTAGCGGATTACAAGACTCGGAAGTGCAAGGGTCGAGGCAAATACTATAGCAAGGACTGCAAGCAGTTGGCTATCGAGAGCCTTATGCTTTCTAATCTTCTCAAGCTTGACTACCTACCTGAATGTCTATCCGTTTGCATCTGCACGGATACAGCTAAACACTTCCACAAGAAGTGGAAGGATAAGTATGTTCAGCAAGGTATCAGAAGTGCGAGCCTCGCATCTAAGATATACTGGGAGGATCGTATGACGAAGCCGTAACATCGTGCTATACAAGATTCTTTACAAACACAACCGTATGAAAGATGACTACGTCGGGACTGCTTACAAATACGCCAACAGCGAATCCGCAGCAGTCAAGTGCCTAGCACCTGGCAAGAAAGATAAAGACGGTTGGATTAACAAAGCCAAGGGGGTAAGGATAAAGATCCTCTCCACTACAGAAACCAAGGAGTAAAATGAAGTATGTCGCACAATCTAAGTTAAAGAAGTTTCGGGAATCCGAACGCCCGAAAGCTTGCCCGATTACCGGTATCACCAATCCCAGTTGGGCAGTAGATCATTGCCATAACAACGGGATGATACGGGGAGTCATTAGCTCGGAGGGTAACGCATACCTCGGCCGTGTAGAGAATGCCTTCAACAGGCTTTCCAAGACGGCAAGGACAAAGGGGTTGCCGCAGGTTCTCAGGAACATTGCGGATTATCTCGAACGTCCGAACAGTAAACTACTGCACCCAAAGGGGTGCTTGCAACTATGCGGAAGATTTAATCGCTTGACAAAGGGCGATCAAATCTTTTCACTAAAAAAGTTGGGTTACAGTAAAGAGGAGATATCCGAGTGCTGTAACTCCAGCGAACGAACAGAACTATACAAACGTAAAATAAAAAATGACCGATACTAATATACACCAAAAACTACAGGGTATCCAGTCGGAGCTTAAGGCACCGAAGGGCCAGACCAATAAATTCGGAGGGTATCAATACCGCTCCTGCGAAGATATCCTCACTGCACTTAAACCACTACTAGCTAAATGGAATTGCACGCTAGCCATCAGCGACGACATCGTCGAGGTCGGCGGTCGAGTATACGTCAAGGCAACAGCTACACTAGCATCCAGCGGAGATGATTACTCAATCAACGTAAGCGGATTCGCTCGTGAAGCTGAAACCAAGAAGGGTATGGACGATGCGCAGATCACTGGCTCCGCCTCATCTTACGCTAGGAAATATGCTCTTAACGGACTCTTTGCTATTGACGATACCAAGGATCCTGATGCTACTAACTCTCACGGCAAGGGCAAGATGTCCAAGCCTCAACAAAAAGAAACCACAAACGCCCTGGACGGGCTTATGTAATATGACACAATACGATAACACAAATCGTGGTGGCCTATGGCCAGCAGAACAAAAGACAGAGAAACACCCTAACCTCAAGGGCAAGATTAACGTAGATGGTAAAGACTACTACGTGTCCGCTTGGTCAAAGGTTGACCAGAATGGAGGTAAGTATCTTTCTCTATCCATCGACAAACCAATCGAGGCAAAGCCTGCTCCGGAGGTTGCTACTTCCGATGAGTCGCTGCCCTTCTAATGGCTTACGATAAAATATGGTGGGAAGATTTCCGCCGACAGGAGGTCGAAGAGATTCTTGCACTTACTGGCAAGAAGAACAATGACTACACTGGAGGCCAGGATATCGGAAACCCCTTCGCCAACTTTGACGAAAGTTCAGAGTTCGGAGTATCCCCGATCGTTGGGATATGTATCCGTATGGGCGACAAATTCCAGAGAGCGAAAGCTTTCTGTCGAGACGGAAAACTATCCGTCAATACGGAGGGTGACACGGTTCGTGACATCTTCCGTGATAACATAGGTTACTCTTTGATCGCTCTTGGTATGCTTGAGCGAAACAATGGTCAATCATAGTGTGTTGATGTGTCAAGGGGGGCGAGGTTGGTGTCCTCGTCCCCCTTTTATTTTAGACTGATACCCGCACTTGGGTGTTGGCATACATAAGGTATATCTGTTAAATGAAATGGCGGATTACTGTAACAAGAAAGATTTAAGATGGACGAAGAAAAAGAAGTCCCGCATAACTTGATTGCGGAGGAAGGGCTGATTGCCTGCTGTTGCCTAGCTGAAGATTCAGAGGGCTACGATAAAATTTCTCACTTGATTGAACCAAGTGATTTTTACTTTCGGAGAAACGAGATTCTCTTTCATAGCGTTGTTAACCTGTCTGGTCGCAACGAGGAAATAAACGAGGTATCCCTGATGGAGGATCTGAAAAGGACTTCATCATTGGATGACGTAGGTGGGGTAGCTGGAATCTTTGCTATCCTCGAACGTGCGGAGACGCCCACCTCATTGATGTATTACGCAAAGCTAGTTAAGGAGAAGTCCAAGCTTCGCAGTATCATTCGCCAGTGCCGGATTGCATCCGAAATGGCTATGTCCGAATCCCAAGATTCGGCATTGATTCAGTCCAACCTTGAGTCAGATATGATAAGCCTAGCTGACGAAGACCTAGATGAGCTGGACTTGAAATCATCGGTTGATATCCTAAGGGATGACTACACCCAGATGCTATCTGGAGAGTTTGTAAGCGATGTGGTTAAGACTCACATCAATCACTTGGATGACAAGCTAGGGAACAAGGGCATAGCACCTGGAGAGGTTATGGTCGTAGCCGCACCTACTTCTTGTGGTAAGTCACAGCTTGCCCTTAACATCGCCTTACGTGCCGCAATGAAGTCAGACGTAGCCTCAGCCATCGTCTCCCTAGAGATGCCCCAGAAGCAGGTTACTGAGCGATTGGTCAGGTGCCTGTCCGAGGTTGATACTCACAGGATCCGTGACGGAATTATAAGCGATACCGAAATGGTTAAGGTCAATGAGTCCTTGGACACAATCGCCAGCTTGAACATCAAGAGTATCCACAGCGTCAAGAGCGTTCAGGATATGTGCTCTAGGGTCAGGGCAATGGTTCGATCAGACGGCATCAAGCTTCTCGTAGTTGACTACCTACAGCTTATCCCGTTCGGGACTGGACGTATGTCCAAGAATGATGCCATCGCTAATATCTCTCACAAGATCAAACAGCTTGCCCTCGAGCTTGATATCGCAGTCCTACTACTTTGCCAAGTCGGAAGAGAGGGAGCCAAGCGTGACGGTGGTCTAATGTTGTATGACCTCAAGGATTCTGGGGACATCGAGAATGATGCAGACGTTGTGTTATTATTATGGCCGGCCGAAGGTGACATCGATCAGTCGAAAAAGATTGACACTTACGGCCCTTACATTGATATGAAATATAACGTAGCAAAGAACCGAGAAGGTCAACGTGATGTGAAGGGTCACTTCCAATTCCGCAATCACGTAGGAAGATTTTATTAAAATGTAAGCTAGGTAGTCGGGCTATTAAGATGCCCGTGGGTTTTCTGTTCATCACCCTTTCAACCACCTGGCTTACTCGATCTTTACAATTTATGAAAGCTCAGGAAATAATAGATAGATTGACGGATCGTTTCCCTAGAGTTATGAGGGATACGGTTCCAGCATCGGATACCTACAGCGTATTCGATTTTTCAAATGAGACTTACCTTATCGAGGTGAAGTCCAGAAGGAAGCGTTACAATCCCTGGATGATTGAGCGCAAAAAAGTAAAGTCCAACATTAGTATTGCAAGAGAACGTGACAAACATTTTCTGTATGTCACCGAGTGCGAAGGTATTGCTTACGTGTGGAATATTTCACGTATGATACATCAAGCGTATAACTTCAAGTGGGCGACTAGACGTATGCCCGCCACTACTGACTTCAATAGAACCCAGTGGGTAAATAAAGAAGTTGGCTTTATAAGACAGAAGGACTCCAGAGCGGTAAACCTTATGGATTAGAATTACTGCTGTTACCCAGTGGACACGACTGCCTCACCCAGCCCCTTGGGTGGGGCTTTTATTTATAGCTATCCTTGAAGCTTTTGAACTCCCGCATTGTTTGCAGAACCTTGTCGGTCAGGACACCTCTCTCATACTGGGAATTTAAGTATGCGTTCAGTTGCTCCGCAGGCATCCGGTCTACTCGATCCAAGAAGAACTCTGCCCTAGCAGAGGTGCTGAGTCCCTTGATCTTCTTGTCAGCAGATGTCAGCCCCGCAGCATTGTCCTTGATCTTCCGTGTTACGGTATCAAAGATATGCTCTCCGATTTCTGGATTAGAGCGTATGGTATCCTGAAGGATTGAACTCCTTTCATTCGGATCATTAGTGCCAAGCATTTTCTTGAACGTGCTTGATCCAATCCTAGATGCCTTCTGCCTCTTGGTAGAGTATTCCTTGTCGATGTTGTTGATAAACTCAGCGTCGTAGTTTCTAGCCTCGAACGCAGCTTGAGAGCTAGTCCCAAAGAATCGTCTCCAGATTGGCCAGTCTCCGTGCTTCAATGGCTGTTTGTTGTAAGCCTTCGACACCACGTTGAACACCTTCTCGACTGTCTTACCTGGACCGCCTACCCAAGTTTGGTATAAGAACTGTAGATTCTCAGGAGATACCTCGTATCCCATTGCTTCCAACTGTTCCGCATAGGAGATAGCCAGCTCTCCTCCACGAGTCTCCATTGTCCAAGGGAACACCTTTTCTACTTCACTAATGTTTTTAGTTTCCAGCCAAGGAGGTCTGATGTCTCTTCCCAGTCCATCCTTGTTCTGCGTCAACTCAGTCCAAGGTCTAAGGATAGTAGGCCACAGGGATCCACCCATAGGGTTGTATCCGTCCACGAATGACTTACCCAGTTCTTTGGCTTCCTGCATTGCTGTCCGATCCTGCTCGGCCTCAGAAGGCTCTATGCCCATAAGTCCTTGCTGGACTACTTTGCGTTGAGCGAAGTCAGCTAGCTTCTTGAACGGAGCAAGAGCATAACCGATGGGTAGGTAGACGGCATCCAATGTTCCGTCCTCGTTCTTGCCTCTGATATATACTAGGCTCTTATCCATTCTCCAGCTACTTCCATCACTGGACTTTAGCTTCTCTCTCCAATCGGGATCAACACTTTGATTGAGTAGATCGAGAGTAAGGCTGGTGCCCCCAAGCACCGTAGCCGTTGCCGCCGCAGTTGTTTTGTTCCTAGCTAGACTGCGAAGGAAATTCCTAGAGCCTTGGATCGCTGGGTTAGCAAACAGGTAGATAGCCCGCAGGGAGTCTCCTTTCGATCCCTTGAGTAGAGGGTCGAATGAACTGTCTCGTGCGGCCAGAGCCGCTTGCTTGCGGGTCATACCCTTCTCTAGTCCACGCCTGTAGACGTTAAACCTAGTTGAGTCCTCGAAGATGGAGTTGAACTTGTCCATCAAGTCTGCTCCATTCTTAATCATAGACGAACTCGGAGAGTCCATACGCTTCTGGAGTTTCGATATAGTTTCCTCGATGCTCTGAATAGTGGATGCGCCCAAGTTGCCCGTGCTTCCGCCGTCGGCAACGAACTGCTTGTAAAGTGCATCGGCCTTAGCTGCACTGCCAGTCGTTGCTTTACCTTTACCAAATAAATTCCTACGGATAGTGAGGATATCACCAACTGGATTGAGTGACTTAACTGCGGCACCCAGCCCCATCTTGGAATACGTGTTTACAATGGACTCAGACCTATCTCGAAGTAGATTGGGAATAGTGAATTCCGGGTTAAACCTAGTATACATAGAACCAATGATTCTATTGTAACCAAGAGCAACCTTCATCAGCGGAGACAGAGTCTCCTTGTTCATACCCTTCATCACTTGAGCAAGCTTAGGGTCAGCGAACTGGATGGAGTAACTCTCTCCGTCCTTAAATACTTTTACGACAGAGTCGCTCTTTAAAGACTTAGGTCTTTTAGCTCCCGTAATGTCTTTAGTCTTAAACACTTTGGCTATGCTTCCAGCTACCTTCTTGTTCTTGTCGCTCTCTATGAGCCTCATAAACGCAAGGTTAGCCTTATTGCTCTCCGCCATACGGATAGCCATCGAGAGATTTCCAATGATGTTCTTGCCGATATCATCGACCGCCCTCTCGGATCCAACCGCTTCATACATACTTGGACGGAACTTTCCTCCTTCATCCATAATACGATTGAGCGGGACGTAGTTCGGGAAAGTCTTCCGAAGAGACTTCATCTTCTTAGTGCTGACTATTCCCCCGTCGTGCAAGGTGTCCAGGATTCTGTTCGACAGATCCTTACGACTGTCGATGACATTCTTTAAGGACTTATGAAAACCAGATCCTTCAAATGATTTTATGATTCCATCCGCCTCAGCGTCTGTGACACCCGATGGAGCACCTTCACCCTTGTAACCCTTAGCCTTCACTCGGTTGAAGTTCTTAGCGTGCTTGGCGTATAAGTATTTATTGACGGACTCCGATAGCGAAGAAGCTTCTATGCCTAGCTCGTCCGCTTTGGAAACTAAGAACTTGGAATCCAAGTCTACGATCTTGTCTATCTCGTTGTTCTTCGATGCGATATGAGCCTCGGCTAGCCTCTTGTTGAGGTAGTAATCCATATCGTCGGAGTCAACCCGAAGCTTGCCTTTCTTGTTCCTTACGTGACCACCCGCTCCAGTCTTTTGAAGCTCAAACAAACGAGCTTGGTCTTCCATAAACGCTTCCTTAAGGCTTAATCGTAGATCCTTGTATTGAGACTGAACATCTTTACCGTGATTGTAAGCGTTCTTCATTACGCCGTCCACGAGTATCTTTGCGTCCTTATCCCCAAGCTTGTAAGCTTGGTGTAGGTCATTACGTCCTAGTCCAGCAAACTTCCTGTAGGATCCCTCAAGGCCTCTACCGAGGACTCCTAGTCCAGCACCTAGTGTAGCACCCCGAAGGCCTGCTTCCTCAAGCTCTTCGAGCGTAGGCAATCTACCTTCTGAGATTGATGTCTCAATAACTTTACCACCTGTGGTCATACCGGCACCTACTGCGCCTTGAACAACTGCTTGGTTTAATGTCTTGTTCTTGAAGACCTTTAGGGCTTTCGGTATCGGAATGATATTCAAGAAGGCATCCGCCACGACCTCACCGTAGTTGATGTCCTCGCCCAGCATCTTCTGTCTGGTGTATGAACCCATAGCACCAGAGCCAAGACCGCCTACGACGTATCCAATTGCTGTCCCTACACCAGGAGCAATCGCCGTTCCTAAAGCTGCACCGCCGAGCCTTCCGCCCTCTGCAATAGCGATGTCGGCACCCAGTGCCGTAACCTCTTCGCCCAACGAGGAATCCTCTTGGTCTTCGTCTAGGTATTTGATTGAAGACTCCTTGGGTTCTTCGTCCAAGTATGTGATCGAGGACTCCTTAGGTTCTTCGTCCAAATACTGGATGGTGGATTCCTGAGGTTCTTCGTCTAGGTATCGTATGGCCATTATTAAATTATTGCTGGCCGACCGCCGATGATAACTTCACCCTTCACGCCAGAAGCTAGGGCTTCTGCCTCAGTAGCGAATGATGGCTTTTTCGACCCGCCTCCCATAAAATCAGAGAAATCAGGAGTCCCGTTAGCGTCCCTAGGTGCTAACCCTAGAGCAATCAGCATTGCTCTTTTCCTTTCGGCTTCCGCAAGTATCCCAGCCTTAATAGCTGCGTCTACATTTTCCTTTGCCTTCTCAAATGCCGTAGGCTTTTCTTTCTTGAACTCATCCAGTCGGGCTTGAGCTATCTCTAGGTCAAGCTCACGGGCTT
>Ga0181400_1001307_pt1 | contig 10362 bp, 10 predicted proteins | sample 23SPOviralmetaG_FD_130129 | JGI IMG/M metagenome (GOLD analysis project Ga0181400, IMG submission 130129) | Marine viral communities from the oligotrophic San Pedro Time Series (SPOT) site, San Pedro Channel, CA, USA - 23 SPOT_SRF_2011-06-22 | ecosystem: Environmental > Aquatic > Marine > Strait... | reverse complement strand
ATGCTTAAACCAGCATTAGCAAAAGGCAACATTAGTGTTGTTGCTTCAACTACCTGGAAAGAGTATCGCAAGTACTTTGAAAAAGATCGTGCATTGATGCGCAGATTCCAGCGTGTCACAGTAGACGAACCAAGTGTAGATACTACATTGAAAATTTTACAAGGTATTCGCAAGTATTATGAAGAATTTCACAATGTAAAAATTGACGACGATGCTCTACAATCAGCAATTGATTTAAGTGTAAAATATCAGACAGATAAAAAGTTGCCAGACAAAGCAATTGACTTAATTGATGTTGCATGTGCAAGATTTAAAGTACGTGATATTACTGAAAATAAAATTGTCACTAAAGATAGCATTCAATACGAGCTTGCTAAAATGATTAAACTGCCAGAAGATCAAGTTAAAGAGCGTGAAAGCGAAAACCTAGCACACTTGGAAGATAACTTGAAAAAAGTAGTATACGGTCAAGATAACGCTATCGAAGATATTGTAGACAAAATCTTAGTTGCACAAGCCGGACTTAAAAGCGAAAACAAACCAATTGGCTCGTTTGTGTTTATGGGCCCAACAGGTGTAGGTAAAACAGAACTTGCAAAACAGTTGAGCAGTCAGATGGGTGTAAAACTTGTACGCTTTGATATGAGTGAATATCAAGAAAAACATAGTGTAAGTAAGTTGATAGGGTCTCCTCCAGGTTATGTAGGATACGAAGATGGCGCCGGAGGTATTCTTATTGATAAACTTCAGGAAAATCCAAACTGTGTGTTGCTACTAGATGAAATCGAAAAAGCACATCCAGACGTTAGTAGTATTTTGTTGCAAATTATGGACAATGGTACTATCACTGGTTCAAATGGTAAAGAAGCAGATGCACGTAATTGTACACTTATTCTTACTACAAACTTGGGTGCGCAAGATGCTGAAAAGAACGCTATTGGATTTGGTGATAGTTTTGAAAAAGACTACGAAGATACTAGTTTGAAAAAATTCTTTACTCCAGAGTTTAGAAATAGACTAGACGGCGTTATTACATTTGGTAAACTAAGCAAAGAAGTAATGATGAAAATTGTTGGCAAGTTCCTTGTTGAACTAAAAACACAAGTAGAGAAAAAAGACATTGCTATCAATATCACAGACGATGCTCTTGATTATCTTGTAGACAAAGGATTTGATCCTAAAATGGGTGCTCGTCCTTTACAACGTGTAATTGACAATGACATTAAACGTCCGTTGAGTAAACTAATGTTGTTTGGTTCTTTGAAAAACGGTGGTAGTGTCACAATCGATTACAGACAAGATGAACTGAAATTAGATTGCGAAATCGAAGAACATGAGACTGTATGAAAGCAATAAATTACACTATGGCAAGTACCTTTATAAACTTGCCATAGTAAATACTTGTGCATCCTATTTTCGAACAGAGTTTCAGCCTAAGGGCGATTTAAAATGGTGCCAAAAGCGTTTAGACGAAGTTCATTCTTTTTATAAACCAAGCAAAAATATTATCGAAATGCCATTAGGCTTTAGAGATACAATTCCTGTTGAGCATTTTAACGATGCAATATATATTTACAGGCATCTAAAAAGAGCAACAGATTACAAGGTACGCTGCGAAAGAAATATTTTATTTTTATATAGCAATGACAGAAAAATGTTAGTAGACTTAGGAAACAAACTAAGACAGCCCTATGTAGAACTATGGGAACCAAACCCGCAAAATGTAGCAGTATTACAATCAGATGAAAATATAATTGTAAGTAAAACTAAGCCTGATTATGAGTACAAAATTACTTTAGGTAAAAAAGCTGGACAACCTAGTCTTGCAAAATGGATTGATGCAAATCCTAAACTAGGAAAAATGGGCGACATAGCTAAACAAGAATGTCTTGTTGGTGGCTGGGTCAAAGGATATTATTTTTATGTAAGAGATTATAAAACAATGATGATTGCCCAAATGCTAGTCGGTGATAATATACAACGTGTAGATAAATTAGTGTATGCTCCGTCTTAGATAAATACTGTATGGAACATTTTATTAGTATTAATTATAGCGGATCTGTGGATGAAAAGTATCTAGCAGAATGCCTTGCATCTAGTAATCGAATTTTAAACGAAGATGCTTTAGAATTTTACACAGGTAAAGTAGGCAATGTAAAAACTATTAGAATGCCTTTACCCGAAGCAATAGAAAACGTTGAAGAAACGGCGCAGGAGTTAGCAATGAGATTATTTGAGTTTGGTTTAAAAAAGTTTGAAATAGAACTTACTGAAGCAACACTTAGACGTGGTAGTAGAGGTGCCGAAGTAGAAGCATTACAACAGAAATTAGGTGTTGCAGTAGACGGCATTTACGGTCCAAACACAGAAGCAGCAGTAAGAGCATTTCAACAACGTGCAGGCATTCAAGTAGATGGTATCGCAGGTGGACAAACACAAGCGGCATTAGCAGCAGGCGGTGGTCCAAGAAACGCAGGTGCTCCTCGTGCATCAACAACGCCTTTTCAACCTGGTGTAGGCAGCACTACACAAGCACCTTCACAAGCACAATCAGCTGCACAAGCACCTTCACAAGCACAATCAGCTGCACCACAAACATCACCACGTCCTCAAGCAAGACCAAATACAGGCGGAATGACTGATGTTGAAAGAGATGCAGGAGCAGGTGCAGCACCACAAACATCACCACCGATAGACGGAGGAATTGCTACCGGAACAACAACCGGTGGTCCAAGTCAATTACGTCAGAGACAAGATCGCAGAAGGAATGATCAATTTCAAAATGACAGAATAGATCGTATGGCCCAACAATCAGATGATCAAGCTCGTCGAGCTAGAAATGCCGCAGATGATGATCAAGTTATGTCGCAGCCAGTTGTTGCACCAGAACCAGAACAAGTAAGTACAGGACAATCTGATGCACCAGTACAACCAGTTGGCAGAATGTCGAGTGCTAGACCACAAGGCGAACCGTCTCCAAATGTACGTCCAGGCGACGAAACAAATGCACTAGATGCAATTGCAGCAGATAGAGCAACACTTGGAAGAAATACGCCGCCGAGAGCAGCACCAGAGCCAAATGCTCAAACATCAGTAGTACAACCAGACGAACCAGTAGGTACAGATGCAGCACCTACTATTAATACAGCAGATGACCCTGAAGTAAATCGTCAAGCACCAGCAGCACCAGCATTTGGCGGAGGCGAAACCGTGCCAGATGTAGATAGCACTAGTCCTAGTCAAGCAGCGCCAAGTGTTGATCCAGCAGTTGGACAAGCTGTAGCAGGTGTCTTTTATCAAGCGATGAAAGGTGGCACTGGAATAGGTACAGATGAAAGACAAATCCGTAGTCAACTTAGAAGATTAGAAGATGCAAATACTTTCCGTGCAGCAGCAGAAGCATATCAGCAAGAAAACGGTTCAGATTTATTTGCAGACTTCTATGACGAAATGAACGATAGAGATTTTAATAGATTTGTAGCACCTGAACTACGTAGACTAGGAATAGAAATTCCACCTCGTAGTCAATACGAAAGTGCAGGACCTCGTCCTAAAGGTGCATTTATGTTCCGTGAACGCAACGAGTGGATTTCAAAATACAGTGCAACACACAACATAGATGGCAGCCGTAAAAGACAAAATATCTCAGAAGGTTTAGAATCATTAGAAGAAACTTTTGAAGACGATGACAAGTTTTTTGAAACATATGGTATTATGTGGTATAATGAAGACGAAGCGTTAGACGAAGCTGAATACCAAGGACGCAAAGTCAAACTTGGTAAGCCAATGGCAGGTGACACTAAAAAGTTCAAAGTATATGTTAAGAATCCAAAGGGCAACGTAGTTAAAGTTAACTTTGGACAAAAAGGCGCAAGGATTAAAAAAGACAATGCAGCACGTAGAAGAAGTTTCCGTGCAAGACACAACTGTTCTAATCCTGGGCCACGTCATAAGGCACGTTATTGGAGTTGCAGAAAATGGTAAAAATAAACGAATTTCACGATATGGATATCCCACAAGAAATCATTCCAAAACCTGATTACGATGTAGCATCAGACTTGTTGATCTTTATGCGCAATGATCCTATGTTTTATCGTAAAAACTTTTTTCCTGCTATAGACGAGTATAAAGAAAATACAAAAGATACTGCTCCATTGGAAAATATGGTAAAGCGTGGACTAGGACAATATTGTAATAAGTTTCAAATTGAAAATCCCGTTGAAGAAATGATGGGCGAAGGTGATATACAAGATTTAGTAAGAACTATCATTGCTGACGAAATGGAAGACCTAGAAGAAGGCGTAATGGACTTTGCTAAAAAGGTTGGTAATTATGTAATGCATGGCAAAAAAGACCCTTTTAATAATTATATGTCATATGCAAAAAAACGACTACAAGTATCTGATAAAACTTTGCTAGGTATGTTAAAAAAGGAATTTCCTAAAGCAGCACCTGCAGATTTGGCAAGAGCAATTACTCAAGCAAGGAAAGCGGCAGCATAATGGATATTGCGGACCTTCAACATTTAGCTGGTATACGCAATAAGTTTACAGGGTTTACTCCGTATGTTCCTGAAAATATGAGTATAACAGGTACCGAGAAGGCTAAGATTCAACGCAAGAAAAAAATACGACCCGGCACAGACGAATGGTTTAAACTATGGTTTAGTCAGCCACACCTAACAGGAGAGAAGCCAGTTGAGGATTGAACACATAGACGAGGGTGTTGGACGCATTGTAAAAGGTGTTAATACTACACCAGATGTCGGTGTGGATCAAACACGTATTGAAGCAGCAAAGTTTGGCAACAAAGTAGACAAAGATGGACGTCCTCCTACACTTAGTAGTAAAGTAAAAGGTAATAGCACAAATGTTCTTTTTAACTTAGGGTTAACCGAAGGTATAAAGTTGCGTTTAGAACGTGATAAGAATATAGATGTATTACATATCATGGATACTAATGACAAGCAACGTATTGAAGTACGTGGTAAAAAAGGCTATGAAACTGGCGGATACGATGCAAAAGACAAACTACATCAAGTGCTAGACCGTGTAGGCAAGGCTGCTAACATAAGTGAACTTATGAATGGGGAAGTAGTAGGTATTAATCCTAACCATCCACAAGGTAATAGGGCAATACGCACAGCACGAGATGTATTACAAACTGAAGAAAAACGTTTTACAGCTATGGAACAGGCTTGCATAGAAGGTGGGCATGATATAGATGATTTATACGAAAATAAATCTCAACCAAAACAACCTGGCAGAATATTTACAGCATTAGAAAACTTTGCTGATGGTAAGAAAAACGAAGCAGCAGGTCCTAGAATGAGTCCTGCAGAAGTAGAAGCAAGCCTGATGAGTGATGCAGAAAAAAGAAAACTTGCAGGCGAATATGAAAAGCTAGGTATGAAATTATTCTATCAAAGTCAAGGAAAACAGGCTTTAGAAATTGTTGCACTTATATTAGGTGGACCTCAAGCAAGACGAATTGTAAAATTTTTGCAAGGAAAGATTAAATGAAAAAACTTGATATAGAAATGGGAGCAAGACAGTTATGAGAGTTTTCGAGATTGTAGAAAACTTTGCTGACGGTAAGAAAAAAGGCAAAAGCAGACCAGGGCGTGTAAAGCGTTCAGGTGCTAGTTGCAACGGTAGTGTCACAGATTTACGCAAACGTGCTAAAAAAGCAAGTGGTGAGAAAGCTAAAATGTATCACTGGTGCGCAAACATGAAAAGCGGTAAAAAGAAGAAATGACAAAAGAAGAACTAGCCCATTACATAACTAAATATAAAGAACACGAAGCACGTAAAGCTAGTACCAACGAACGCAATGCATATTGGAGAAAATACAATGAAAATGAATGATTTAATAAAAAACTTAGATGTAATGGAAGGTTCGGGCTTACAGTATCATACCGGTGTTAAAAAGCACGGTAAAGAGTACATGGACAAAGCTGCACAAGCAGGTCGCGAAGGTGCTAGTCAAGAAGAGCTAGGACGTTTGAAAGACAAGTACAGCAAAGCTGAAAAGAATAAAAAAACATCCGAAGCAGTTGATTCTACAGACAACTTTGATCTAACTCCGCAGCAACGTGAAATTGTAGCATTAGGTCACATACTAAAAACACAAGCAGCAACAGTAAAAGACGATGCACTTAGTAATGCTATGGCAAGAGTTGGAGACGAACTCACAAGTTTTGGTGCAACATTTGGTCCAAAGAACGCCAAAGATGTTGAAAAGAAAAGCGGCATATCGATGCCAGTTATCAAAAAACTAATGTCATTTGCTAAGAAAGTACAAAGTGAAACAAATTCACTCAAAAAAGATCATACAGATGGCGGATTAGATGATACCAACGACACCGATGATGATTATGGCAGTGCTACAAAAGCAGATGCATTTGCAAAATCTCAAATGGGTGAAACTACTAGTGCAGGTTCAGTAGCAGCAGTAGCAGCACCAATAGGCGGTATGCAATCACGACAGCGTAAAAATGCAGACGGTACTGCTAAAAATGCATTAGATAGTGATAACATATTAAGCAACGGTAAAAACAAATCACGCAAATCTAAGAAGTGATAAATATATTAGTATACTAATTCGGAGCATTATAATGACTAAAAAAACAAACGAAGGTCTCGCAGATTTAGCTGATGTAGCAGAACGAGATCACGAAGTACAAATGGCACGTAGCGATTTGTACAAACTTGCAAAATATTCTATTAAACTACACGAGATGTTGAAAAACGTAAGTGAAGCAGAAGGTATTGAGGGATGGCAACAAGCTAAAATTACCAAAGCAGCAGACTATATCAGTAGTGTGTACCATGCATTGGATTATGACACAAAATTTGAAAGTGTAAAAGTAGCAGAAGATGCAAAACCAAAGAGACATGTTAAATCTCTAAGCACTAGCGAAGTAAAATCTTATAAAGGTAGTTTAGCAAGTCGATTAGCAGAAGCAAGTGGGCTATGCTTAGACTGCGGAAAACCAAGTTATACTACGCTATCAGAAGAAGAATTAGATGAAGCACACGGCAACAGCAGTGAGTACGATAAATGCTGGAAAGGTTATGAAAAAGTACCAGGTAAGAAACGTGGCGAAAAAGGTTCTTGCCGTAAGAAAGGATCAAAATAATGAATTGTAATAATCCAAATTGTAAATGCGAAAACTGCAACTGCGGCGACAACTGCAACTGTTAAAAAGGATCAAGTAATGGACTTTAACGCACTACAACATAAACTATTTGAAATGGATCCTACAGATCCTGCAGAGGATATAGCAAAACTTAGAGCACAAGCAGGTGGTAATGCTCCAGCACCTGCGGCAGAAGTTGACTATATCACAGAAAGTGCAAATGTTCCAGAAGGTTCATTACAAATGGATAGAAACTATAGTGTCAATGACTTTGCTGCATTAGCAGGTGTTGTCACCGAAGGTAAGCAAAAACACGCAGATAAAGTGCGTGGAAGTGAGCCAATGCCCAAGGCCGAACCAGGACGTACTAAACACCCATTCCAAGATAGACTAGTAGGCGAAAGCGACAAAGACGATCGTATTGCAGCACTAGAACGCAGAGTTGAAGCACTAGAATCGATGCTGCAAGAGCGTGAACTTACCAAAGACGAAGAAAAAACTAAAGAAAAATATGTCAAAGGTATGAAGAAAAACAAAAGCGATTTTAAAGATCGTTATGGCGACGATGCCGAAGTAGTTATGTATGCTACTGCAACAAAAAATGCAAAAAACGAATCTAGTGTTGACAGTATTAAAGATCAATTGTATGCTGCATTAAACAAAAAAATGAGTGATTAATGAAATTAACTGAATTACTAATTGAAAATAATTTGAGAAGTTTTGCTTCTGGTGCAGCACAGTCGAGGCTTGGTCCTAATAACCCAGGTGCTCCCGGAACAGTTGCTGAACTAAAAAGACAGTTGCAGAAATTTCAATTAGAATTCGATAATCAGCCGCCTAACCCGCAACAAAAAGCATGGATCGGCGATATGTCAGACGAGTGGTCGCAAGCACTTACTGATGCTGTTATACAGTGGAAAACAAGTATACTACGTCAAGATCCAAATGCTAGAGTAGATGTACGTACACCAGAATTTAGTCCACAAGAAATACAGATTTTATTAAATAGTAGATTGTACGGCCCAGGTAGTCCTAACGAAGGATTGCTTATTATGGACGGAGGACAGGCAGGAACTAATGATCCTTTGCCAACTTGGACAGGTAGAACACTTGATCTAAGTTTTGTTATTGACACACCTGTTGGTAATATTGAAACAACAAGAGATATGTTAGCCGCAATTAGTTTTAACGGCTGGGCTGTGATCTTAGACGAATTATTAAATAAAAAAGGGTCAATACTACAAAGTGCTAATGTACAAAAAATTGCTAGACTAGAAAAAGAGATGTATGCATATCAAAATGCACATCCTCGTATCTGGCTGCAAAGTTGGGAAGACGACATTTTACAAAATGACGGCGAAAGACTCAAAGCTACATTTGCCAACGGAAACGAAAAATACTTTCATCCACTACACGGCGGAGTACAAGTAAATCTAGGCGGTAGAAAAGAACTATCTCAAAAATTGTATGCATACTTTAAAGAGCTAGGCAATGGATTGCTGCGTAAATATGAAGCTAATGCACAAGCAAATCAAGCTAGAGCAGCCGGTGAAGGGGAACCAGAAGTTGTTAATAATTTAAGTGAACAACAAGTTAATGTTTGGGCCATCGAAATGAAAAATGCATTAGCCGAAGGATGGATAAGTTTCATTCCTGGAGTTGACGGCATTGATGAAACAAGTGTAAAAGACCTTATGAACCAATTAAAAACACCAGATGATTGGAATAACGGTAGTGCAAGATATCAAGACCTTGTAAACGAAGATTTAGCACAGAGACTAGCAGATGCCTTAACCGATGAAGATTATGAATCAATTGTTTTTAGACCTTTAGCAAGTATAGGCAGAATAAATCACAATTTGCTACATTCTAGTATTGTATTTGGATTATCAACTGATAGTTTAAATGTTGAGTACGAAAATGATACATTTACAATTATGAAAGCTCGCGAAGCAAATAAAGTAATTGTTAAAAAAGGCAGCAAACAAATAAAAAATGCAGTATTAATTGACGATTTACTTAGAATAGCTATTGAAGAAACTGGCGGCAGTGTTCCAGACTTTAATGTTGATACAAGTCCTGAGTCAATAGAATTAGCAAATACAATTCTTATTGCTGCAATACAAGAATTTGCACCATGGATGGTTCCGTACTATGTTAAAGCAACACCGTTTGATGAATCAACAAATCCGCAAATGGGTGTTAATAGATTAAGAGGGCTATCAGAGAAGGCTGCACAACTTGTAGCAAATGGTTTAAAAGAACCTTCTATTTTTGATTGGATCGGCGGCGAAATTAAAGAAGACGCAGACTGGTTAGTTGATACAAAGGCTGTTCACTTTGACAAAAAATGGGCAGAAGACGAAGGAAGTTTAGGCCTTGGCGCTTATGGTAATATATTAGATGATATCGATGCTGCAACCGATGAAGAAAAAGCATTATTAGATCGTATTCATAGAGAAGAAACACGTATGGATGCATTTGCAGAACTTGCAAATACCAACGATCTAGCATCTAGATATGAAAGAATATATCGCTTGTTTAAACAAGAACATGGCGAAACTATTGATCAAAGAATATTTGAAAAGAAAACAGATCAATTAACTGAATTTGTAATGAATGGTACTCCAATAAACGACGAAGGCTTTGCTCTTATAATGTCAGATTTAGGAGCATCAAAAGCAGCACCACTTACAATGGCAAAAATATTCGAAGAAGCAATGTTAGGCCCTTGGTGGACTGCATGGATAGGCACCGACGAAGAAAAAATACAAAAATTAGTATCTATGATATCAGATCCAGAAGACTATACGCTTATAAATGAATATTATAAAGCACTAGGTAATGGCGATTTAATTGATGACATCGACAGTGAATATTTAACTATATTTGGAGAAACCGATGAAATCAATCGTTTGAAAGCAATATTAGGTATACGTGGCAGTGAGTTAGCAACTGCTGATTTAGATCCTGGTTTGTTAAGAGAATTAACAGAATTAGGCACTGATCAAAGCACAGCAAAACTTGAAAAAATCAAAGACATTTTTGAACGTCCTAAAAATAATTATTTTGTAGATGTCAACGATGGCGAACCCGACACCTTAATCAATTCTGATAAAGTTGAAACTGTTTATAAGTTTTTCGAAGAAGTTGCCAATGGTGCAATGTATGACGATGATCAAAAAGAAATATGGTTTGATATACTCGAAGCAATGGATGTT
>Ga0181400_1001306_pt1 | contig 10364 bp, 3 predicted proteins | sample 23SPOviralmetaG_FD_130129 | JGI IMG/M metagenome (GOLD analysis project Ga0181400, IMG submission 130129) | Marine viral communities from the oligotrophic San Pedro Time Series (SPOT) site, San Pedro Channel, CA, USA - 23 SPOT_SRF_2011-06-22 | ecosystem: Environmental > Aquatic > Marine > Strait... | reverse complement strand
ATTGATAATATGGATAAATATTTAAATTGTTTAGAAGATTATAATAAAAAAAAGGTAGAATTTTGTGGGGGGTGTTGTAATGATACTATCAATTTACTTATCTCTGAAGAATTTATTCGATGTCGTGTATGTGGGAATAATATAGAAAATATAAGTAGTTTACCAGAAAAGGTATATGATAATAAAAATAATTCTCATCACGGTATGCCTGTAAATGAATTATTACCTGATACAAATTTAGGTTCTGTTGTAGCAGGCACTCATTATAAAAATTATAATATGAGATTAGTACAACAAGTAAATAATTATACTTCAATGACTTATAAAGATAGATCCGTATTATTAGTATTTAATCAAATATCTGAATGTTGTAAAAGACATGGTATAAATGATAAAATAATAGATGAAGCAAAAGGTATTTATAAACATATATCATCTAAAAAAATATCTAGAGGATCAAATAGATTAGGTATTATTTCAGCATGTGTGTTCTTAGCAGCAAAAAATGTGGATAATCCAAGATCTAGTAAAGAAATTAGTAAAGTATTTAGTTGTGATTCAAAAGTAGTAACAAAAGGAATAAAATCTGTTAATGAAATATTAAGAATACATAAATTAGAAAATAGAGTTAAAAAAGATAGAGTAAATTATTCAGATTTAATTTCAAGATTTTGTAATAATTTAAATTTATCAGAAAATGATATAAAATCTATTCATAATTTATCAAAAAATATTTTAGAAAAATATAAAAATGAATTATCATCTTGTACACCTTCAAGTTTATCAGCAAGTTTTATATATTATTATATTTATATAAATAATTTAAATATAAATAAAAAAGAATTAGCAGAAAATACAGGAATTAGTGTAGTAACTATTCAAAAAATAGTAAATTTAATAACAAATTTAGATGAATAAATTATAAAATAAATTGTTATAATATTTTTTTTTAAATATAATATATATTATATATAATGTCGTATAAACCTATTGAAAGTAATACAACATTTAAATTTATTAACATTATAAAAAATGATAAAGAAATAATTTTAAATAATATAAATGATGATGATACAAATATAATGGTTTTAAATAAATTATGTCTTAATTTAGGTAGACCATTATTAACAGATGAAATATGTTGTTATGTAAATAATTATAATTTTATAGGATTTAAATATGAAAACATGAATGTAAATAAAGTGATAAATAATAATAAAATAATATTAGATAATAAAAAATATATAGATGATAATTATGTAAATAAAACAGGTAATAAAAAGAATGTAAATATAGAAAATAAAATGAATTATTTATTTGAAAATAATTATCCAATAATAGATAATATAATATATTATTTTACATTAACAGATTTAATAGAATTAAAATCAAATGATATAGATAATTTTTTTATATATTCAGTAATTTATAAATTTTTTACAAATATAAATAAAAATTATGTAGAAATGTATGATAAAAAAGAATATATAGATGCTCGTAAAAAAAATATAAAAAAGTTAAATAAAATAGTTTCAGCAGATGAATATTTAATGGATATTTTAAATAAAAATTTAGAAAATTTATTAAATGAGCAAAAATATACAAATAATTTATTAAATTTTAGATGTGAAAATGAATTAAATAATATAAATATAATAAATTTATTTTCAGATTTTGAATTAGGATCTAAAAGATTTTTAACAAAATTAATATTAGATGATTATAATAGTTCATTTTATAAAATATATCGCCCAGAATTAAAATTAAGATTATCTGATGAAACAAGTTTTTTAGATAAAAATATATGTAATAAATTGTTAAAAGATTTTACAGATAATATACCATTACCATTTGATTATCAATCAATACCAGTATCATTACAACCAAGAAATTGTATAATAATTAAATCATATTTAAAAGATTATAAATTATTTTATTCATTTATTTTGTTCATGGAAGGTAATTATGATTTTATAATAAATAATTATAATAATATAAATATAACAGATGAAATATTAGAAGAAGTAGTAAAAGATATTAATATTTTAATAAATAGAATAAATAGATATAGAGTATATTCATTAAATAAAATACCAAAATTAATAAATTATGATGAAAAAATAAGATTTATGAATAGTAGATTAGTATATTCTATGGATTATTTTCAAAATAAACAAGGTGAAAATGAATATAAAAAAGAAAATTTATTAAAATATTTAGAAAATTTTTATACACATATAAGAATTGTAAAAGAAAAAATGGTAGATGGTAATGATGATATAATTTTTAAATATAAACGAGTAAATAATTATGAAAATTTAAATACATATCAAAGTATAATAAGTGTTTTATATTATTCACAAGAAGGTGATATGTTAGAAGAAGAAGAATTTATAGAATTAGTTTCAAAAAATATAGGAAAAAATATAGAAGAAGCAACAAGAGAATATAAAAAATGGTCAGCAGAAGTAGAAAAGAATGAATTTAAAAAAAATAATAAGAATATAAATGAAAATGGTGCTGAAATAATAATGAGTAAATATTTAGATAATTATATAAGTTTTGATATATATAATGTAAAAAATAATAAAGAAAGAGATAGAATAATAAATTTTATAAAAATTTTTATGAAATTATATGAACAATTTATAAAAAAAGAATTAAAAGATAAAATAAGTAAAAGTTGTTTTACAAAAGATTTACCAAAAGATGAAATAGAAAAATTACAAGAAGATAAATATGTATTAGAAGAAAGTGAAGAAGAAGAAGAAGAAGGTGATGAATTAAAAGAGGATGATTTAGTAGTAATGTCATCAGATGATGAAATAGATAAAGAAGAAAGTTCATCATTAGATGAAAATGTATCAGAAAAATCAGATTCAAGTGAATTTGGTAGTCAAGGAGGTGGTGGTAGAAAAATAAATAAAGGTAGAGATTCATATTCATTTTTATATAATTTACAAAATGCTGATGAAAAATTATATGATCCTAAAACAGGTATATCATATTCAGCAAAATGTACTAATAATGATGGTGTAAAAATGCCAATACCAGTAGATAATACAGAATTAGATAGAATAAATAAAAATGATATTTTAAAAACAATAGAACCTAAATTAACATTAAAAGAAATAAATGATTATATATTATCAACAAATGATGTAGAAGATTTAAAAAATGAATTAGATAAAAAAGGTATAGAATATTCAGAAGATTTTCCATCATATACAAATTCAATAAGTCAAAAAAAAATAGGAGATACAAATGTGAATATAAATTATATATGTCCAAAATATTATGATATATCAAGAAGATTACCAGTACATCCAAGAGATATATATGAACAAATAGATAATATAATACCACCAAAATTTAAAGGAGAAACAGAAAAAACTATAATAACAAATGAAGGAAAATCATTTAGATTAGCATCAAATGATAATATAAAAAAAATGTTATTAAAATTTTTAAAATATCAAGAAATATATAATTTATTAAATCCATTATTTAAAATAAAAGGTAATAAAGAAAGATTAAAAATAGGATTAGATGATTCAATTAGATTAATAAAAACAGATATAAAAGAAGTATTTGAAAATACAATAGAATATATAAAAAGGAGTGATGATAAAACAGTGATATCAGAAAATTTAGAAAAAATTAATAAAATATTAAAAAGAACAGATGAAAAATTATTAGCATTAGATTTAAAAAGATTTAATGATTATGTGATAGATAAAATACCAAAAAATTTATATAATAAATTTCATCAAGATTTAGTATTATATCATCAACCAAGATTTTTTGATGATTTAAATGTAGATGGTTATAAATTACCATGTTGTTTTACATATAAAAAAGATTATTCAGTAGATAAAGAAAAAGAAGTAATAGTAAATAAAGAATCAATTAGATTAACAGATTTATCACCATGTAATTATAATAAATTTGCTCATATTCATAAATCATTACAAAATTTATTTGGATTTGAAAGAGAATTTCATGATAAAGGTTCAGAAAAAGGTGGGTTTATAAATTATGGTGTAGAACAAGGACCAGATGCCTTAATAAATGTATTAAGTAATTTTTATTTTAAAAACAATGATAATAAAAAATATAAAAAAAGTATATTAATAGAAAATTTAAATAATGAAAATTCATTATTAAAATATATGAAATGTGGTGATGGTTATATATTACAATTATTTAAATCATCATCATATGATATAGAAGATATAAATGTATTTTTAAAATATATATATAATGATAAAAATAAAAATAAATTAAAAAAAATAAATATAAAAGAAAAATTATTAACTTTTATAAAAAATTATTTTAATGAATATAAAAATGAAGTAGAAAATAAAGATAAAAAAGATATAAATAAATATGTTTATGCGAAAAAATTTAAAGATTTAGTTTATAAAAAAACAGAAATAAAATTTTTATATGATTTAATAATATCAAAAAAAAATTATGAGAAATGGTTGAAATCAAATGAAATAAAAGATTATAAATATATTTTACCATTTATATCAGAAATAAATGATGAAGGAGAAGAAAATAAAAAAATATATATATTATTTGAAAATAATAATGATATAATAAATATTAGATTACCATTAAATACATTAGATATATATAATGATAAATGTATATATAATTTTATATATAAAGAAAATGATATATATGAGGCAATGTATTATTTTAATAATGTAAATGAAATGGAAATAGGTAATTTAGATTGTGATATAAGATATGATATACATGAAACAGATGATAATATAAATAATTTTATAAAAAATATATTAGATGGAATAAGAGATAAAATAAAAGAAATATACATAGATAAATATAAAGATGTAAATATATTTCAATTAGATGATTTATTAAAATTATTAGAAGAAAAATCTAAAAAAGATGATGGGACTATTGATGATAATTATAAACCTAAAGAATTATTAATAGATAGTTATTGTAAAGTATCTCATATTATAACAAAAAATAACTATATATATCCAGTATTACCATCAAAAATCATAAATGGATATAAATTAATATATAAATTAGATAAAAAACCAACATTTGAAGAATTTTTAAAATATAGTAAAGAAAGTATAATAAGAAATAAATTTAAAATAAAAGGATTTATTGTAAATAATAATAAAATAATAAATATAATTTTAAAAAATAATACATATATATCAATAGAACCGATAGATTATGATAAAAAAAATAAATATATGAGATATCCAATATTAGGTGAAAAAGATTTATCAATATTAGATAAAGATTTACAAAATTTTACAATAGAAAATGATAAAAGATCAGAATATAATAATGATATAGATTATTTAAATTATATAACAAATTTAACAATACAGAATATAATATATTATTTAAAAGAAGAAAAAAATAATACAAGAGAAAGTTATTATACATTAATAAATGATTTATCAAGTGAAAATTATGAAATATTTAAAATAAAACCAATAAAAGAAGGTAAAATAAATATAGTAGAGATAGAGAATAAATTTATAGATTATTATTATTATGAAGAAAATAAATTTAGAGGAAAAATAGTAGATAGAAAAAATCCTGTAAAAGATTTACAAGAAATAATTATTGAAAAATCATTATTAGATGAAATATATTTAATAATAAATAATTCTATAAAAATAAATTATGATAAACAAGAAGAATTATATAAATTTATAAATGAATTTATAAATGAAATAGTAGTAGAATTACCAGATGAAGAATATGAAAAATATAAATTAAAAAAAAATATAAGTATTTGTTTTGATAATAATGATAAATGCGTTTATCCATGTTTTACAGATAAAAGTAAATGTAAATTATATGTTAAAAAAACAGATATATATGAGAAAGATAAATCATTAATAAATAAAATAATATATAAATTTATAGATTTAATATTAATTCATAAAAATATAGATAAAATAAGTAGTATATTACAAGAAAATATAAATATAAATGATTTATATAAAAGTAAAAAAGAAGATGAAATATTTTTTAATTATTTACAATTTCAAAATAAATATATAAATGAATTATTTAAATCAGAATCATCTTATATAAGAAATATAAATTTTTATGATAAAGAAAATACATTATTGAATAGTTCACAAGAATCAAAACCAATAAAATCTATAATAAAAGGTATACCAAATATAATAAATAAATTATTTAAATATAATAGTGTTTTAACATATTTAGATGAAGAATGTATAGATTTTAGACCATTAGAATATAGTTTAACAGAAATATATAAAGAAGAAATATTAATAGAAAAAATAAAAGAAGATATATGTAATATATTAGATGAATATTATAGTAAAAATAAAAAAAATATGAGGTATATAGTAACATCATATATAGAATATGATAAAACATATAAAATAACAGATATAACTAAAATAAAAGAAAATATAAATAGAAAAGAATATAAAATAAGTCCGTTTGATTTAGAATTATTAACAAATAAATATGAAGATATAGGATTTTTATTAATATCAAGTAAATATTCAAATCAAGATCCAAGTAAATTAAAACATAATATAATAATGAAATATAATGAAAAAGTAAATGATGATACTAAATTTATATTATTATATCATTATTATGATATAAATCATTTTGATTTATCAAATATAGTAATAAGAGAAACAAATAATGAAGAAGAAGAATATAAACCATATTTAACATTAAGAGAATTAAAAGGAATAGATAGTATAAATGAAATAATAAACAAAGATTATAAAATATAATATAATATATATATATATATATATATATGAATGAAGGTGTAAATTATGAATCGATAAAAATAGTAAGACATGGACAATCTTGTACTAATATAATGGGTCAAGCATATGCTTTATTAATAAAGGGTAAAAATCCATATGATGAATATGGTGAAAATAAACTAGGACCACCTAAAACTCAACCATTAGCATGGTCTTATTTATCAAATATATCTCAAGATCCACCATTACATAATGGTGGGTTGTATGATTTATTAAAATTATATGAAAATAATTATAAAGATTTACCTCAACCAGATAAAGTTTATTGTTCTTCTATGTGTAGAGCAATACAAACAGCATTAATTTTATATCCAAATGGAGGAGTAGATGGTAAAATACATATATGTCCATGGATACATGAACAACCACATAGTAGTTTTTTAGATTTAGAAAAGAAACTGACAGGATCAGCAAGAGCGCCTAGAAATTATGATGAATTACTAGATTTAATAGTAAATATAGAAAATATATATAAATCAGGAGATATAAATGTAATAAAAGAAGTATTAGGGAATGGATATATATCAGAAATATTAAGATTACATAATATAACAGCAGATTTAGAAATCCACAATACATTAGAAAATAATTATGATGATGATCCAGATATAGAAAGATTTGTAGAAGAAATATTAAAAGATGATACAGATAAAAAAATATCAATAGTATCTCATGGATATACTATGAGGACAGGTTGTAAAAGTAATGAAGCAGGTATTAGTGGGTGGTGTAAATATTTTGAAAGTATTAGTAATGAGACAGATGTGAATAATGAATGTTTTAAAAGTCCTTGTATTGATTTAGAAATAGGTGAACAAGTTAAATCAAATGAACCTATATTAATGGAAGGTACTTATGATATAAGACCATCTACTGTTTTACCCTGTGAAACTTGTGATAATTCATATTTAGATAAAATTAGAAGTCACAAAAATATATCAAATGGAGATTATATTGAATTTAAATATGATGATGAAAAAGAAAGGAAAACATTAAATTATGTTAATTTAGAAAATAGTAATTCAGTTGATAATCAATTAAAAAGATTATGTAGATATCATTTTGAAAAAGAAGGATCAAGTGAATCAGTATTAAATTGTATGAAAATATTAATGAGAAATTTAATATTTCCATGGGCATATTTTGCTGTAGGAGAAAAATCATATTGTAATGAGCAAAAATTAATTTTAGAAAGTGAAGGAGGATTTTGTGATAGAACTAAGTTAGAGGATGGTAATAATTCATTACCTGATTATTTAGGTGAATTAGATACAGAAGAATTTAAATTATTTCCACCTTTACTTTATGCTCAAATACCTACAACAGGTGCTAAAAAATTTAAAAAGAAAAAAAAAACTAAAAGAAAAAAAATAACAAAACGTAAAAAATCTAAATATAAAAAATCAGCAAAAAAGAAAAAAAGAAAATCTAAAAAAAAATCTAAACGTAAATAATTAAAATATAAAAATTAAAATATAAATAAAATTTTTTATATTAAATATATATATATAATGAGTGAACATTATGTAAGAAGTATATTAGAAAGATTAAAATTTGCCAAAAGTTATATTAATTGGAGTAAATTTCCTATGGAGAAATCGCGTATAAATGGACAAATAAAAATGTGTGAACATTATTTAAAACAAGACTTATCAATACTACCTAGAAATCAGATTATAAGCATGTTAAGTGGAACAGAATTATTTTTAAAAGGAATATTAGAAAGATTGTATCTTGATATAGGTAATCAAGATGCTGTTTTTATTTATAAAAAAAGTGGCGCAAAGAACTTTAAGAATAAATCTAAAAGAAAATCTAAAAAAAAATCAAAACTTAAATAATAAAAAAATAATAATTTAAATATATTCTTTTAATAATGGAGTATTTATCAGATATTCGTGAGTTTAAATTGCTCCGAAATTATATAAATAATGATCCAGTATGTGATTTTTTTGAATTTCAAAAACATATGAATAATTCATATAATTTTGAAAAAGATTCTAATAATTATTTTAATAAATATGTAAATAAAATATCATCGAATTATATAAATGAATTTTTAGATAATATAATAAAAAGAACAAGACAATATTATCCACATATAATATTTAATAAATTTAATAATATAGATCAAACAATACAAAAAATATATGATAATATACCATTAATAATAAATCCTATTTTATTATTAGATAAATATAAATTAATAGTAAAATGTGATATAATGATTAAAAAACATTTATTTTTAGATATATTTAATGAAATAAATAATATATCATTTGATATAATAGATAAAAATGAATATTTAATAATAAATATAGTACCAGAAATATTAACATTTAAATCAGGATGTAGAGAAATATCAAATACATATAATGTATTTTATAATAAATGTGGATTATATGCTTTTAATTCAGCATTAAGAAAATATATACCAAGAAATAATTATTATTTTTTATTTGGTAAAGATTATAAATATAATAATAAATTATTAAATAAGAGAGAACATATAGGATTAGTAATATTTGAAGGGATATTCAAAGAAAAAATAATAAGATCTATAAAATGGTTAGATAAATTAAAAGAAAATAAATTAGAATTATTACCTAAACCATGTTGTATAGAATTATATCCAAATATGAATAATAAACAAAGTAGTTGGGAAACAGAAAAGAAAAAACTTGCTGAAAAAGTAAAAGAAATAACATTAATTTGGAGAATATCATATGAAGATAGAAATAAATTAATAGATATAGGTATAAATACATGGGATAATTTATATTTATTAAAAAATTTATATGAATTAAAATATACAAATACAAGAGAAATACAAGAAAGAATAATTCATATGAATAGTAATAATAATTTAATAATAGAACAAAGAAATATAACAAGAGGATTTAAAGAAATATTAAAATCGGATGATATAGAATTTATATTAGATATAGAATCTGTATTAAATTTAGAAACAAATGGTAGTTATTTTAATAATGATATAAATGAAGAACTACCAAATATATGTATAATAGGTTTAATAATTATAAATAAAGATAAATTTGTTTTTAAAGATTTTACAATAGATGAATTAACAATTGAATCAGAAAAATTAAATATAATAAATTGGTTAAATTTTATATCAAAATATGATAAAATAAAAATATATCATTGGGGGCATGCTGAAAAATCTTATTTAGAAAATATTCATAAAAGATTTCCAAATATAAAAATACCAAATATGATATTAATAGATTTATTAGAATATTATAAAAAAGAACCTATAATAATAAAAGATTGTTTTAATTTTTCATTGAAAACTATTGGTAAAAATATGTATAAACATGGATTAATAAAATCTACTTGGTCAGATACAGATAATGGATTAGATGCTATGATAAAATTTAAAGAAATATGTTTGAGAAAAGATAAAAATATTCCATTAAAAAGATATAATGAAATATCTGAGATAATAGAATATAATAAAATGGATTGTGTTATTTTAAAAGAAATATTAGAATATTTAAGATATAAATATTT
>Ga0181400_1001303_pt1 | contig 10380 bp, 7 predicted proteins | sample 23SPOviralmetaG_FD_130129 | JGI IMG/M metagenome (GOLD analysis project Ga0181400, IMG submission 130129) | Marine viral communities from the oligotrophic San Pedro Time Series (SPOT) site, San Pedro Channel, CA, USA - 23 SPOT_SRF_2011-06-22 | ecosystem: Environmental > Aquatic > Marine > Strait... | reverse complement strand
GCATTGTTACTGGGTCAATAGCTAAGTACATCCCTTCCGAGGGAATAATTAAACCAAATACGTATTGAATAATGAAGATGTTAAGTATTGCGAGTATTATCTTAATCATATGCAAATATACTAAATTAAGGGAAACTTTTCATAGATTCTGAACCAACTGAAAATAATTCTACTTTTGAAGTAGAGTCATTAGTTAACTCGTATTCACAGTAATGCCCCATTACACCGTGAGATTCTGCTACTGTATTCTTTACATACAATATAAAGTCACCATTACTAGGAGCACTACCACTAGTAGTGTCTATAGTGATTACCTTACCACTAATTCCCGTAACTACCCCTCCTAAAGATGGGGTTGTCCCATAATAAATCATATCTCCTATACTAATAATACTACCTACACTTACAGTAAAAGTTAAACTAGTTGCCGTAGGAGTAGTGGCATCAACAGTGTCTACACTGCCAATACCATTAGCGTATCTCATTAATAAATTAATGTCTGTCTCTAAAAATCTAATAAAAGCAAAGTAATTACCTTCTTTCTTTTCAAAATAAGTAGAAGCAATACTACCTACTTGAGGCAAGTCTGTTGCTAAAGTTGCAGACCAAGGAGCATCCGACTCTAAAACAAGAGTTTTAAATAATTTATTTTCTAACGATGACTTATTAAATACACTTTTAATAGTAGTATTATACTGAACACCATAAAAGTTGTTTCTTAAACTATTGGTATTATGTCTATATAATTGACCGTTTTTAAAGGTGTATAAATAATTATTCATACCCTGAGTCCATTCCGGTATAAACGAATAAAAGGAGGGCCATCCTTTTACTCCTGGGCTATATGATAAGGTTACTTCTGCCATAATTTAACTTGAACATTCACTTACTTGACCAATTACTCCACCTGCCGTTTGTCTTAACCAATATGTATCTATTAATGTTGGATTAGGATTCACATATAAGTAGTATCCAGCAGCTGCTGGAACTGTCATAGCAGCGTCGTTATATACTGCTGTAGCTTCAGATGGTATTGCTGCATCTAAATAATAAGTTTGTAAAACACCACTACCTCCACAAACAATACTTTCAGTTGATCCAAAAGATAAACTAACAGCTGTTGAAGTTCGGTAGTCATATATTAAATATAGATTAGGTGTAGCCAATAAGTTGCTATAATTAAAACCTCCCTCAAATATTCCACTTGAAGTATTAGATATTGTTAAGTTAGTACTAGCAGCTAACAAAGCATTTATATCTGTTTGATTATTACCGTAAGTCGTACTACTTAATAAATGTAACAATCTGTTTCCGTTATTAGTATTAAAGTCAAAAGAATCAGAACCTATTTTTGCTGACTTAACTGTAACCACCGCTTCGGGAGTTGGTGTAGTTCCTACTGCTACTTGAGAAGTGTATACTTGGTACTGAGGCACTCTTTGAGTTCCACTACCACTACCTGTTGCGACATTTGTAAATGTAATAGGTTGACTAATTAACGGACTAGAAACAGCAGGCGTTAAATTACTAGAAGCCCATTCGTATTGATTATGTATTGTTGGAGGCGTTCCTGTAAACTCACTATTTAAACATATTTGATGTACATTAATAATGTTCGCTAAAGGACATTGAGTTATAATAGAATAATTGGCAGAAGATCCTACAATATTTACAGTAACACTAGCGGTGTCAACTGTTGGTTTGTTTTTGTTAAATTGAAAAGTTCCAACTCCTGTAACACTACCTGAGCTAGTTGTGGTTCCATCGTAAGTTACAGAGATATTTACGTTTCCAGAACTGACATTGTAATCAATATCAGTATCCCCCATAGAATTACCTAAATTTACAGTATATGTAAAACTTTCCATCTGGTTATTAAACTCTATTTCTGTACCACATCCATAAACTTGATCTTCAAAAGGAAGTGTTCTGTTATTACTACTTAGCACATACTCATTCATATAAGGATCGTATCCTCCTATTTTTTGAGTATTAAAATCATCTATAAATAAATCTCTAAAGTATGACCTCATACCTATTTGAGATATAACTTCTAGTGATTCATTAGAATAAGAGCTGCCACTTAACTTAATTACTGCACCACGCTTGGCATCCGTAAAATATTTATCATATCCAAACTCAGCATAGCTTTCTGGATTGTGACTAATACCATACTCTTCTAGTCTGGAAACTTGATTACCTAACACGGTAGGTGTAGAAGTAACGTTTGATAATCCATCCGCAGAAGTAAGTACATTTTTATTTACTAATACATAAGAAACTTTATCTTCTTGTAACACTAATAAATCATTCTGTCTTGCCTTTAATAATTCTATGTTTCCAAAATCTTCATCTAAATCCTTGAAGTTAAGAATGCCTAAGTTAAACTCATTAGTTCTATTAAGTTTAGTTTCATCGTTATATATGCCACTATAGGTAATAGAAGCGTTTCTTCTTTTTTGTCTAAACTCCCCTTCAGACAATGTAAATACTCTTTCACCAATATTAACAGCATCTTCTTTAAATGAATCTTGTATTTTACAACTTTCTATACCATTACCAAAGGAGTAACAATTAAAAAAGTTAGTAAGAATAACAGAATCTGCATTTACTGTACCCCCTTCAACAGGAGTGGAAGATCCAAAAGCTATATTTAATACTATAGTATTGGCATCTGGCTTTTCTAATACAATGTGTTCTCCATTATATTGAGGATTGGTTGGTGATAAATTCGTTTGACTAACGTTAACAACGTCCCCCACATTAAATGGAGCAGCATCACCACTTCCCCCTGTAGTAGTTAGAGCTAAGTTTCCACTGTAGAATTCTGAAGCAATTAACCCTTGAGAAGTTCTATATGTTCCGTTTTGAGCATTATCGTAAAAACTCCAAGTGTTTTGGTTTTGTAGATTACCTTCGTGTAAGTCTCCGTCAATATCAAAAACTTCACTACCCTCGTAATAAAATTCATCTGGTGCATCTTCACCTTCAGTTTCTAAAACAACTAATCCATCAGGAATACCACTTACAATAACTTCAATAGTTACAGAACTTGTACCATTAGAAGTTAAAACATTATTAGCTAAAGATGGAAATTCAGTTATGGCTCCTAAGTGATTTGAACTAGAAGTATTAAAACCAACACTATGAACTGGGTCTTCGGGAATTAAACTAGCCGGATATGTAGTATTAGTAACTATAGAAGTTCCAATCAATTTATAACGATATTCTAATCCAACATTACCACTATAATCAATTTCACTATTAGTAAAAAACCCTTGGCTATCAACGAATTGCTCGTCAACCATTTCTTCTAAGTTTTCTGCTAAAGTGCTATATGTATTATAAGCTTTATTTGAGACTCTTTTAGTGCTTAATTTACTATATTTTGTTGTAAGTTCATCATCTACTTCATTATTAGTAAAAGCTTTTAATATTGCTACTTGTATAGATTTTGGATCCGATCTTTCGCAAGTAATATTTATCTCAACTGTAGCACCTTGAGGAATAGTTGCAAAAGTAAATCCATTAAGATCTAATTCATTTCCAACACCATTCATAAGAACTTTAGTTGATTCTCTATTTTGTTCGTTTTCTGTTACTAAAGTCGGTTCATCTAAAACATACGTAGACCCAGGAGCAAACTTAGCATAAATACCAGGGCCAGGATAACCACTACTTGAAGATGTGTCTATATTAGGAGTAGTGCTTTTAGCTAAACAAACGGTTTCTATGTAATTATTCATAGCACCCTCAATATCTCTTTTAACTATATACGTTTCTCCCTCCGTTACGTTTTGTGCAGTTTCACCTTCTAAGAAACACCAAAATTCATTACTATCGTTTATATCAGGTTGTGACCTTAATAAAAATAAAGTGTCGTAATTCAATTTAGATGGCTTAATAGCAAACTTATAATATTTAGCCCAAGATGGTGCTTTTTGACTGGTAGGTATATTTACTTGTATTTTATTTATTTGATTGCTATTTCCTGCTGGAACATTAATACTGCTATTTAAACTCACTAAAGCAGTACTTGATCTAGCATAATCATCCATATAAACCATTGCCAAGTCATAGTCTCTATTACTGTGTAAACTTTCTAAAGAACCACTTTGCTGAATTTGAAAATTAGCACTTCTAAATTCTAAACCTTCAAATGACTTAACACCTCCTGATTCATAAACCATCATTAATGCTTGAATATTTACTTTAGTAGGATTGGCAATGTTAAATGTTTCTAAAAAACCTGTTTGACCAGTTGGGTAAGTAGCGGGTGGTGTTATTGTAGAATCAGCAGCGGCAGCATTAGGGACAGCTGAATTTACAGCTGTAATATCAGCTCCTCCAACACTGTTAACAGCTGGTGTTTGTAATGCCACTAAATTTAAAGTATCTGTAGCGGTTGTTCCGTTAATAGCACTACTAAATGGTTGGTATTTAGGTGTTGCAGTAGCTAACCCAGTTCCAATTAGTCTTTCAAACTCAGGACTAGCCACAAAAGAAGCAACGTCACCATAAGTATTGTTTAATTGAACAGAAGAAGATATAGTAAAAATAAAATCACTTGGTCTTGTTAAATTTAAAACAGAACTGTTTTCATTATAATAATTATATCCTCCACTATAGCTGGTTAAAGTAGCACTAAAAGCAACAAAAGATCCTTGTTTAAATTCATTAAGTCCGAAATCAAAAACAGCTTTAGACTCTTCTACACTTACTGTAGTAGCTGAAGAACTACCATTTAGAACTTGGTAACTAGATGAAATAAATTGACCTGGAATATCTACAGAAGCACCCCTTGGCGTAACTAATGAAGTAGTATAATTTAATTTAACACTATCTCCATCTGAAGATTTCATATCATATCCATCCACATAATTCCCCAGCATCAATCTATTACCGGAACTAGTTAATGCCTTTGCCTTTAAAGGTACGTTGTCATAAAGCCTTAAAGATTCATTAGCAGAAAGCACTCTAAACACCTCTTTATTTCTGAAAAACACAGACTGAGTAGAATTGTCTGCCCAACCTAAATCAGACTTGTTGTATTTATCTATTACTTTAATAACAGTACTTGAACTCTCTTTATAACAAACTTCTATTTCTTTAACTAAATCAGATCCAGTATTAAAAAAAACAGTTGCTGAATGAAAGTCATTCAACATAGACTCATTTTTAACAGTATTAAAATCTATATTTACTGGAGGTTGTTTGGGTTTAAAAGCAGGTAAACTAAAAGGAGATAACGCAGAGTATTCACCATCTTCATATTTAAATCGATAAGAAAAAGAAACAAACTTGTCTGTTAAAAAACTTTTATCATCTCCAGAAGCAGACTCTAAAATGAATGTTGGTGCCGTTATAGGTGGCTTAACTATTAAATTAATTTCCTCTTCTGTTATTTGATCTACTCCACCTACTGGGGTAGCATAAGATCTATCTACATTTATTTTTCTTGGAGGATTTAAATCATCTGTAAATATCAAGAATCTATCTATTAACTCAACACCAGTTATTAAGTGCTTTACATTAAAGTTTAATACTGTAGTTGAAATAATATGATATTGAGTAAGAGATGTTTTTGCATTAAAAGAAACAATTAAATCAATTAATCCAGGGTCAGTAACAAACCAATATATAGTCTCATCAGAGTTGTCTGCGTAAGAACCAAGACATAAAGCGTTAGAACTTAATGCCACTCCTTCATTTGTGATATTAGTTAATAGTTCATTTCCTTTAGTGTTTTCTAAAGTACCTATTTCTGAATCTTCTGTTGAACCTAACCTAGCGTTTAATGCATCTACATATTCTCCAGGAGGTAGTATCCTTTCGTCAGTAGACTTATTCATTATGCCTTTGAAAAAGAAACTATTTAATTGCATATTACTTTATAATCTTGTCTTGACCTCTTAAATTCATAAGCAGTCTTCCTGGGTGAATGTTACTCATTCTTATCTTTGCATTTCTTAGTAATGCAGATTTGCTTTTTCTGTATCTATTAATAATATATTCAGGTTCACTCAATTTGGTATTTAATATAGAATAACTTATGTAAGAATATAAAAACTCTTCAAACATTTTATTTACAGTAACTAAAGAATCATCACCGTTTTCCATACCATCAGAAACATATTCTAATACAACTGACTTATTACCAGCTCCAGAACTAAAGTTGATAACACCGCTTTTTTTATCTATTTTAAAAGTAGGTAGTGCATTTGCTGTTTCTGTATTTAATCCATAAGCTCCTCCAATAGAAAAGTCAAAATACCAATTGCCTTCTAAACAAAAACCATAGTAACCATAATAAGGACTAGTTTCATTTAGATATTGACTTCTAGTAAGTCCAGCTATCCTATCAAGTGTGATTTGAGAGTTCTCAGGGCTTAATACATTACCACTTGCGTCAAATAATAAATTGTTATTGTTGTCTTGCAAGTATGCAGAAGCATAATTAGTTTGAATGTTTTCACTCAATGGAAATAAAGTTCCATTATAATAAATAGATATTCTAACCCAATTTACAAAATCAGAAGGCAAAACATATCTTAAGTTAGAACCAACATTTAATTGAAGTATTTTAATTTCCTTAAATGCATCATAGTTTAACTCTTGTATAGCTCTTTTAGCGTGAAACAAAACTTGATATCGGTCTATATTATTAATTAACTTGTTGTTGCCAACATACATTAACATATAGTTATTTACGATATCCTGTAAAGAAACATATTGGTAAGACCCCCAGTTTTCACTGTTTTCATAATATTGATATTGTGATATATATGCCATTAACTATTTTCTTGTATGGTTTCTGTTTTTTGCTGTGAGTCAGCTGCATTATATATATCAGCCTCTCTAATTGATAAACCAGCGTATTTTAAAATACTTATAACTAAATCAGTCTCATCTGATAAAGGTAATTCAAAGTCTTGATAATCTGCTTGAGATTGATCAAACATTGGTTGTCCACCTGTTAAACTTTGATAAGTCCATTTAGGATCTTTTGGGTATCTAACATATTGTGTTTGTAGATCTGCAGATCCTGATATAGTAGTTGGATAAGCCGTAACGTTATTACCTTCTAATACATAAGCAGGATACTGTGTAGTAGGTGAAGTTAAGTTAGAATTAGTTAAATAAAATATTTTATCTTGATTTACTCTTTCTACTTCAGCAATATTACTGTTATTATATACCGCATAGTTTTCTGCAGTAACTATTATGTCACTACTTAAATTTAATGAAGTGTTGGCAACTGCTGTTACAAATGCAGATGTAGCGTCTGTAGTATTAACCACTATGTCACCTACACTTACTACACCTAAAAAATTAGCATCAACATCATCTAATTTACCTGCAGTAGTTCCTGTAGTAGTTCCTGAAGCTAATTGGTTAGGATAATAGAATATTTTATTAATTAAGTAGTAATCTAAAGGTAGAGAATACATATTGGCATTTACTCTAGATAAAAACGAGGTAACTGAAAAGCTATCTAATACTTCTTCTAATCCTTTTTTAATATCCGCATAACCTGTACCAGAAAGTCTACCTAGCCTATTGTTCTCTTTGTTTATTTGAGTATTATACTGATAAAAGTAATCTTCAAATATATCTAGCTGTGCTTGTTTTGCGAAAAGGTTAAAGTCAGCTGGGGAGATGTATCCGTAATTATTTTTATTCAGTATAGAAAGAACAGTATTTCTAACAGAATTTATCATCTAAAATCTTTTGATACAAAGATAAGCAAAAAAAAAGAGCCTCTAGTTACAGAAGCTCTTGTATAGTATAGTAGGTAAAATATTATCCTATAGATATTCCTATTACTCTGTAAGGTAAAGTAGATACATCGTGAGATACATCTGTCCAACTAGAAGAGTAGCCTTTAACTATTGATTCTTCAATCAAGTCTCTAACTGCTTCACTTCCTGAAGCAACTGGAGTGTGTGTTAAAGTAACAACATCAGTAGCAGCAGCTGCGTCATAAGTAATGGTAACAGTGCTAGTACTAGCTTGCTCTACTAATAAAACTCCTGATCCAGAAACTAATTGACTATTATTAATAGTAGCTGAATGAATAAAATAAGATTTTGAATCACCAACCCCACCGTTATCAGCACCTAAAGTATCTACAGTAACTGAAGTAACTGTGTGATACGTGTCATCTGTTGAGTTGTGAATAATATCTCCTATTTTTACACCTAAACTAACAAAGTCAACACCAACGGTCTCGTCAATTAATTCATTAGGCACTCCGTCAGAAGTAGTAGTCCCACTAGTTATTAGCTTATATACGGGTATGTTTAAAAACTTCTCCATATCTTAAGCTATTGCGATTGCGCTTACCGCCTTTGGTAAAGAGTCCATTTGTAAAATAACTTCAGTCCATTGTTGTTTCAATACTTGAACAACACCATCCTGAATAGCATCTCTCATTTCTTCACTTCCAGAAGATACTGGAGCGTGAGTTAGAGTTACTTTTTTTCCTCCTCCGTAATATAAAGTAGTAGTTGTGGTTGGATTTGCAACTGGTGAAGCTCCATCTCCTACTTCGATTAATTTAATGTCGTTACACGAGACTAATTGATTTTGCTCGTTTGTAACTGGTATACTTAAAAACTTTTGCATTGTTTAAAAAATTAAGTGGTTAATAATCTTACAAAGATAGCCTATTTTTCTAACATATCTTGGAAGGCCTTGTATATCTCAATACCCTCATCTCTCTGGAAATAAGCAGCAACTGTCTGTATGTGGTCATCTCCAAAAGGAATAGTTAAAAGCTTAGTTTTTTTAGTCTTCAAGTTATAGTAAACATCCTTACCATTATTTCTTAAACCTAACAATCCTTTCTCAAATATCTTAACTACAGTATCCTGTAATTCCAACATAGGGTCACTAAGTGCATCTAAGAAATCTTCTGGATGGTTTTTAGCAAATAGTATAATGTCTCTTTTTAATTCAGCAGTAGCCATATTGCCTACTCTAAGCTCCAAGAACACTCTACCTAAAGTCTCCATTTGATCTATAGTTAACTCAGCAGCCATTTTAAATGCCTTTGCTTCTGTCTCAAGATAATCTACTTCTTTTTGAGCGTCTGCTTCTTTATCTACTTCTTCAAAAACAGCTCCATTGTCTGGATGGTAATGTAAAAACTCCTGTAGTACAGGATTTGTTTTTGGAACAAACAACATTCCATCTTCAAAAATAACTGGATCTAATATTACGTTTTTGTCTTGCTCATCTTCAAAAGGACTCTTTTGATTAGATGCATAACGTAAAGGTCTATTGTGTTCACCATCAAAATACAATAATGGCTTTCTTCTTGTGTTTCTAGAATTAATCGTGTGACTTAATGGTTGATGACCGTTTCTCAACTTGTACACACGGTCTTTTATTTCTCTCTTTTTTTTCATTTGATTTAATTTAAAGTTTAAAAAATAGGAGGGGATTGCTCCCCTCCATAAATTATACTATTATTTGAACAATACGAAATTGTTTGCACCCATAGTACATAGTGCTCTTTCTGATAAGAAATTAACTCTCATCTCATCAACATCGCTAGTAGCAGCACCACCGGCAGAACCAGTAATCCAAGACTTATAACGTCTGTCTTCAGTTTCAGAAGCTCTGTATCTTACGTGTAAGAATGGTCTCTTAGCGTTTCTTCCTAATACTTGGTCGTAAACGTTAGTTGAACCAGCTGGTACTAATACACCATCAATAGCTCCACCAACTAAACCACCTCTCATAGTAGGATCGTTAAGGTATTTCCAATCTGACTTGTAGAAATCATATGCTCTTCTGAATCCTTTGAATCCTAGGTTTAATGCCATCTCTTCGTCATTATCAAATAATCCGTAAGATGAACCACCATTACCATAAGAGTTCTGAGCAGCTAACATATCATCAATCTCGAAAGATGTCTGTCTGTTTAAGAAAAGAACGTTCTCTTCAATAGCACCTTGCTTATCTAGTCTTTCGATAATAGAATCGAAATCTCCTAAATTAGTAATAGCACCTGTAAAGATATTACCTCTTGACTCAATAGCAGAAAATAATCCTTCAGAACCAACAAATCCAGCACCAATAGCGCCTGATCCAGTACCAGCTTTTACAGCTTCTACCATTGCAGTTTCTAAATAATCTTCAAACCTCATTCTAGTTTCGTGCTCTGCTTTTAAATACCATAGGTATCCATTAGCTCCATCTTCAGTAGATACTTCTACCCACCCGATTTGAGCCATATCAGAACCACTAACAGCGTAGTTGTCTTTGATGATGATTGGATTGTTTTCAAGAATCGTGTCAAATGGCTCTAAAGAACCTTCCATTCCAGCATCTCCTTTTTTAAATTCAGAACCGTAAATGAAAACCCTTACT
>Ga0181400_1001302_pt1 | contig 10380 bp, 8 predicted proteins | sample 23SPOviralmetaG_FD_130129 | JGI IMG/M metagenome (GOLD analysis project Ga0181400, IMG submission 130129) | Marine viral communities from the oligotrophic San Pedro Time Series (SPOT) site, San Pedro Channel, CA, USA - 23 SPOT_SRF_2011-06-22 | ecosystem: Environmental > Aquatic > Marine > Strait... | reverse complement strand
TTTCCCTTCGGATCGTTGTCGTAAGCCTTTGAATTTCCTGGCTGTGTATTGCGAGACTCGACGCAACCAGACACTTGCTCAATTGGAAAGCCAAGTCGCAACGTAACTAGTGGCTCCACTGGAATACTCTGAGGCGGCATACTCCGCCAAGCCGGAATAACTGGCACGTTTACCGCTCCAATACCAATCTCAGGAATTTCCGGCATGAAATCAGAACGCTTTACAGCTGGTCAGCTTTGGATTGACCGTGTCAAGCAACACGAGGGGCCGCCTTACGTTTACACATGCTGGTCAGGCAAGACCTCAAGACTATTCACTGATCGCAAAGCACTGCTGAAATTTGTCAAATGGCCGCCAAAAACACCAACAGGAGATGCGTTACGCGAATGGCTTTTATCATTTGAGCCAAAACCAGAAGCTATCGCTCCAGAGACTGATAACGACCCAACTGCCAATACAAAAATGGTGACTTGACTTTAAGGAAACTTAATTGGCAAGCCAGTTTCAGTCGGAAGTTCTGGCATTGCGCTTTCAATCTCATCAGGGATCATCTCAGTAACCTTTCCAGCAACATCACCAGTAATGCTGTCCGCATAACGAGTGATCATGCCCGGAAGGCGTGAGTACAGCATCACAGAGCTGCCAAGCATTCCTGCTGACATGACAAATGCTGCAACTGATAGAACGTTGAAAACTTTTTGCATAGCAAAGGCAGATACGCAAAAGGCCCCTTTTCAGGAGCCTTCTACTATCCGTGTGAGGATGCTTTAGTTATAGCTCAAAAAGCGTATTTGCCACCAAGCTTCAGGCCATAAGAAGCATCAACGTCTTCAAACTTTGCGTAACCAACCTCGGTGTAGAGATTCAAGCTGTCGCTTACAGCAGCAGAAACGCCAGTTTTGCCGGAGAAACCCCATTCAGAATCCGATCCATCATTAGAAAGAGCGGGTCCAGCTTGGATGTAGAAGGGGCCTTCTTGGAATCCAGCGTGCAGCTCTAGTGAGCTACCAACAAACTCAGCGCCTGAAAAACCTGCGTTGTACTCAGGATTTACATACACTTCGCCTGCGACAACAGGAGATGCCAGCGCAGCTGCCGTAACGACGGCACCACTCACAATCAAAGATTTGATCATTAGAAAGGGGTTTAACGTTTTCCGTTGACAGGTTACTTGAACTGTCACTGTGCCAGTTGTGAGAGTGTGTCACTACGTTGGCAGACCATCAATAACCGTCAGTTGAAGACAGGCTCTGATATTTCTCAGACAAACCGGTAAACAGACCACGTTGTGGGTGATCTGCTTGGTCACGGCCATCCAAGAAATACAACTCCTCTAGCCATAGCGTGCGGTTAGACATGCTTTGCACATCTTCTGCACCAGGCTTGCAAGGAATCATTGGATCAGGTCGTTGCATCATGCGCTCCAAGGCGTACCTGCACCTGTAGTTGGCGTTTTCTTTTCGGCAAGCTGTGCATCTAATGCTGCATGAATTTCAGCAACCTTGTCCGCTCCACCAATAGCGGATTGCGCCCATGAAACAGCTTGCGCTTCTGTCACGTCGTCATAAGCAATAAATTTGTCAGCCTCTCCGGCTTCAAGGCCAACAGAGCCATACGCGCCAACGCTATACGTTCCATCTTCGTCAGTGGCATTCACTGTGTAGTGGAGCGTGTTAATCATTCCGGTTTCAAGGAGTCTGTCGCATTGACCGACTTTCCAGACGTAGGTGTTTGCCATAGTTAAACGAATGCAGAATCAGTGTAAATGGAAAGCCCCGCGTTGCCACGGGGCGGTTTACTGTCAACCAGCTTCAAGAGCTGCGACTTTGGTTTCTAGGGTTTCGATCTTTGCAATTGCTTCTTGCAATGCTGCAGTTAGCAGAGGAACAAGTTTGGCTTGGTCAATGCCTTGCATGACAGCATCGCCATCAGCATTAACTTCATCCTTCGTTCCACTTACGGCTTCAGGGACAACAGTTTGTGCTTCATGGGCAATAAAACCATCAACAGTTTTAGTATCGTCAGCAATAAAGTTAAAACGCTTTGGCTGAAGTTGCTTGACGCGAGAAATACCGTCAGCAATATCAACTACATTTTCTTTGAGGCGATAATCTGACGACGTTTGATACGCAACAGAGGTGCCACCGATATTCCGAATTTCACCACAAATGGTGTCATTTCTTCTAAATTGAATTAAATCACCTTGGCTGTCGTTGCGACAAACCATCATAGTTTCGCCAGTAGCATCACGGCTAAAAACTGCACTGTCATCACCTCTAATGGTATGACCATTGCCAGTGCGTCCATAACTTATGCGACCAATCAATACATGGCCCGAGCTTGTGATTCTCATCTTCTCGGTTGATGATGACGCACCATCCGCAGTAGTGCTGAACGTTATGCGGCCTGGGCTATCGTTTGCCGAGTGTTCAGCATCGGCTACAAGTGAAATCTGACAAGCGGAAGTTGCAGACCCATCAGTTGCGGAGCCTATTACAGCACCTAAAAGATCTCCTTCGGTTATTGTTGCATCTTGTCTATGAAACCGAATTTTTGGACCACCAGATGAACTAATATATAGTTTTGTATCAGAGTCCGAATCAGGAGGAAGTACCGAATTTCCAAGCAACAGCCTGCCAGAGCTGTCGATTTGCATTGACTCGCTGCCATTTTGTTCAAATATATGCTTACCATCGGCACAGGTGTTGTATTTTAAATTGTCACCATCGGCTCTAATGTGATTACGATCATTAGTTCCAGTAGTGCCATTAGTTCCGAATTCCATTCGTACATCAGAACCTCCATTTAATAACAACCTGCCCGAGGTGTCGATTCGCATCCGCTCTTGGTTGTTAGTACCAAAGCGCAAGGTTGTGTTGTCATAATTCCATATATATTTATCTGCATTTCCATCACTTATCAGACCCAATCCGTCAGTAGTGGTAAAGTTTTGAACATATAATGCACCTGTTTTAATCCGTACATTGCCCGAGCTGTCGATTCGCATTGCTTCCGATTCAGAGCCGGAATTGGTGACTAAAAATTTAAAGTTGGAACTGTTTGAACCACCACCATTTTGTATTCTTGACGTACTATTATTGAAACCATTTTGAAATTGTAAACTACTTCCAGCGTATCCAAGAATTGTATTGCCTGAGCTGTCGATTCTCATCCGCTCGTTAATAGCTCCTCCAGAACTACCTGTTGCAAATTGCAAATAGCCAGCCGCATTACCACTCGTAGCGTTTTCTTTACGTCCTGCAATAGAAGCTACGCCGTAGTTAGTGACACTGCCAACATGGGAAGTAAATACAATAGGCAATCCTGTATCAGCAGCTAAAGATGATGTTGACTGAAGCATTACACCATCACGACTGTTTGGAGTTTGGCTTGCTGCTGCAATGTGTAAAATTTCCTCAGGCGACGTCGTTCCAATCCCAACATTGCCCGAGCTGTCGATTTGTAGGCAATCGGCGCCACCAATGCTGAATTTAAACGCTCCTGTGTTGGTCTGTGCATCAAATTTAACGCCAGCATTTGCATTTGTATTTGAAAATGTACTGATTTTCAAGCCTCTGTTAGGCGTACCACCACCAGCATGGAAAATTGCAATGTCAGAATGATCACTAGCAGAACTAACTGTTAGTGGAACTGAAGGCGACACCGTTCCAATCCCAACATTTCCGCTTGCGTCAACAACAATGCGTGACGTTCCAGCTGTCGAAATCCCAAACTCATTAGACCCTGGTGAATAAATACCAGTGTCAGTATCAGATCCTGAATAAAGGCTAACTGCAGCAGCTGTTCCAGCTGGATACGCCAACTTGCCATTAGCACTCAACAACCCGGTAACAGCAACCGTTGAATCAAACGTTGCCCCACTCGTTACATCTAACGTGCCAGGAACATCCACGTTGCTCGTAAATTCAACGCCTGTGCCGCCACTATCAGTCTGCAATAATTGACGCGCAGTGCCGTTTGCAAGCTTACTAACTGCAATCTCTGCACTAGCGTTGATATCACCATTGTTAATAGTTCCGTCTAAAATCATCGTGCTAGTAACAGTGCCAGTGTCACCATCAGTTATTAACGTTGCCGGGTTGCTGCTTGAACCAATGTTCGGCAGCGTGATGGTGCGGTCAGCCGTAGGATTAGTGACCGTTAAAGTTGTCTCATAATCATCAGCTGATGAACCTTCAAACACCACATTGGTGCTAGTTCCAAGGTTCAAGTCACCAGTCATTGTGCCGCCAGCTTTTGGCAGCTTCTCTGTATCGACTTCCTGCAATGCAGTCTGAACATCCGTCGCAGCAATCGTTCCACTCGCAATGAATGAAATGTTGCTTGCTGTTTGACCAGCAATAGCGTTACTTACATCGATTAACGAGAACTCAGTTCCGACACCCTGTGACAGCAACATGTCAGGTGGTGCAAGTGCAACAGCAGGTGCCGCTCCAGATCCTGTGCCGCTTGTATCCACGACCACGTAGTGGTTTAAATTAGTTACCGCTGGAGCTGGTAGAGCGCTTCCAACAGAAAAGCCAGCAGCGGAACCAGCAGACGTTACACTGCTCATTTGGTTCGTATTAGCGTTATACGCGCCAGCATTAACCAGATTTCCTGATAACACCGTTATGGGCACAAATGCAGACCCGGTATATATATACAGATCTTGGGTAGTCTCGTCATAGAAGAACTGTCCCTTAAAGTCCCCAGCAGGAAAAATAGTTACGTTGTCACTACTTGCAGCACCGCCAAATTTAGTTGTCGCTTCATTTGCTAACTTTGCTGCCGTAATTGAATCATTGGCAATCAAAGAAGAGCCAATTGTTCCAGAAGTTAGCTTTGCAGCAGAATGATCAGGAATGTCCGCAGCAGCTAAAGTTTCACCTGCAGAAACAAGACCTTTAGAAGTAACTGTAACTTTGGCGTACGTTCCAGCAGTTACCGTATTATCTATTGACAGATTACCGCTCGAATCAACAGCAAGGCCGTTACTGGCAATAACAGCACCCTTGGCAGAACTTGTCGCGACAGGCAGATCTGACGACGCAATTGCACTGCCGCCAGTAACTAAACCATTTGCGTCATAAGTGACAAGATGTTTAGTGCTGCTTTGAGTAACACTGTTGTTAATTGCAATCGTGCCGTCACTAGCTACACTAAGTCCGCCACCATTAACAACGACACCACCCTTTGCAGAGCTTGTTGGAGTAGGCAAATCACCGCCATCAATCAGGCGAAAAGTAACCGCTCCACCAGATCCCACAGGTCCGGCTAAAAACTGTGCCGCAGAAGCAGTGTTATCGATTGAAGCCGTAACAGTTGCCGTTCCACTGCTTACAGCTGTGGTGATATTAATAATGTCTGACGTCGTGTCAGTAAAAGCATTAACAGAGCCTGGCGCTTTAATGCCTCGCCAACCAGCATTATCCCATACATACAGTTTATATTGATCGGCTATTGGGTCGTTAGAAGTAACTAAAGCCAGCTGACCGATGTAATCGCCGGGAGAAGCAGAAGTAGGAACCGCTGATACTAGCTTGACAATTACGTTGTCAGCAATTTTTGCTGCTGTAACCGCATCACTTGCAATTTTTAGTGCTGTTACTCCCCCATCAACAATTGCGGCCCCGGGAACACTGCCGTCGGAAAAATTGATAGCAGCACTGCGGATTGTATTATCAGCAATAACTCCGGTAGCAGGATTATTACTGCCGCCTGAAACGAAAATTCCTTGCAGCAAGTCGCTGACCGTAATTTTCTTGGTTTCACTTGCTGAGTCATCGACAATGGCAAGCTCATCAGCAGCAACCAAGTCGCCACCAGACAAAGCTGAAAGATCGCTGATTTTAAGATCGGCCATTGTTGACTAGCCTCCAGGGCTTAAGTGTCTGAGCTTTCAAGCAACAGCTTAGCTGTGCCATCCTGATCCAAGAGTATGTCGTCGCTGTCCTCTTGCAAGATCTTATCGGTGCTTTCAAGGCTGACTTTCAATGCAATTTCTCCGGTGGTGACAAAATCAGCAGTGAACTGAACCGTTGAAGACGGGCTGAACTGTGACGCGCATGCAGTTAGCACACCATCAAACTCATAAAAAATCTCATCGTTTGCGTTTGCTACAACGCCGCTTGGGTTGTGGTTGCCTGATTTCAAATAAAATTTTGCTCTAAACTGGCTGCCAACTTTTGTGCGGAGTATCAACTGCAAGAGGTACATTGGCAAATCTTGGACGGTTTCTCCTGTGTACTCCCAGAAACAACTCATGTTTCCCGAGCCAGACATCAAAGAACTAACTTGACTGCGAAAACTATCAGATAAATTTGTTGTGTCAATAACCTCTCTTTGAGTATTTAGCTCGAAACTATTTACCTGTGCAATAACACGAAAGTCAGAGTTTTGCACAACGACTTTAATTGGAATAGTTGATCCAGGAGCTGCCAAAGTTTCAGCATTTGCCGCTCCACCATTTACTGCATTAGCAAATGTCGTATAAAACCTTATTCCGCCGAGTGCATCAACATTGATAAATCGCTTGATGCCTGTTTTTGTGTAACTGTTGAAAAAAGAAAGAGCAGCGCCGTTGGTGCTAGTGATTTCAACCTGGTCGCCAGTTATCAACTGACCAAGTTTAAAATCAAAACTTAAACGTTTACGCGTTGGGTTGACGTCGCTAACATTGATCTTTGAAACAATGTCATTGCCGTCGAACTCTCGACGTAGTTCAACTTTGCCATGCGTTCCAAGATAAATGCTCATTAGATGTCAACCGCAACTGGAGCGCCTTGGCATTGGAATTGAACGTCTGCTGCTACAACGTCGCCTACAGACATTGACAAAGAAATATTAGTAATAAAGACTCTCATATCAATGAATTTGCCGTTAACTGATGTGTCGTCAATTTTTAAACGAATTTTAAACGCTTTTGTTGATGCAAATAACTCATTTTGATCCAGAGATGCGCCACTGGGAATGGTGGAATCGCGTTGTTTAATAATTTTATTTAAAAAAGTGCTTGCACTGTCAGTGCTGTCACTCTCAGTGCTGCTACTTAAAGCTTTTTGTCCTAAAGTCTCCTGATAATACAAAATTCGACAGCTGCCGGTCGTTGATCTTCCTACAGGGGTAAAAACATCATCTGTTTGACTTAAAGTCTTTGTGCTAATTAACGATACCGAGGAACTAACGCTCCAATTCTGCACAGCAGCAATCTCAACAACAGTGTCGGCTGCTTCAGCAGTCTCTTTAATTAAAAACAGCTTGCCAGTAGCGCCAGTGAAGTAGGCCATCAGAGCACGCTAATCAGATTCACTGTAACAGTGCTACGCCCAGAAGCTACCTGTGCGACCTGCGGTGGCCCTTCATAGCGATAATCCTTGCCAGGGGTTTCAGGGGGTCCAGGGGTTCCAGCGCCTAAAGCGTCTTGATTGCCTTCCCAACCAACGCAAGTCGGATTTATGCCTGTCCCTTTTACGTTTTCAAGAACAAAAGTCTTGAACGTGCCTTGAACCTTGTCGTAATGGTCTAAAAACTTTTCGGCGTCAACGTCTCGAATGTTTGCATAAGTAAGCGACAGCTTCATATTGGTGCGATTGCTGCCATACAAGATTCTGTGCTCAGCGCCGTTTTGAGCCTTGTAAGTCTTGACTGGATAGTCACCTGACTCAAAAGTGCGAGCGCTTGGCACTAAGTCGCCACCGTTCGTTTTAGTAATAGGGAAGGTCATGACTGAATGCTCCAGCCTGCGTCATCAAAGCTTAGTACAGCTGAAGCAATTTTACTTCGCTGCTCACTGTCGCAAGGGTACTCAGAAGCAACAATATCGACAATGCCGTCTTGAGTAAAAGTCAACTGCTCAACAACATAGATATTTTGAGATACTTCGCTGGCCGTAACAGTAAATAAAATATTGTGATATGTAGAGTCTGCAACTTTGCCGTTTGAAACTATTAAAGTGCCAGTATCAATTTCTCCATCTCCTAATCTAAAATAAGTAATATCATAGCCTTTTAAATTGTCTGGCATATCTCGCACGCTTGTAATAACTCCAGTAGCGTCTACTGTTCCTGTGTTTGCAGGGTTGTACGGAGTTGCTTCTGTCGTTACTTTAATGAAAGATCCAGCGCCAATGTTTAATCCTTCTGCTGTCGTGGAAAAATTTATCGTATGAGTTACATAAGCCCTTAGAGCCAAGAAATACTTAGCCACTAAAACCGCGTGATCTCTTGACGTGCAAAATTGCGTTAAATCAAACTCTTCCTGAGGCAACACGCTGGTGCCAGGAGAAGAATAAATGCCAGTGTCGTCAATTCCTTTTACTTCGACAACTGCCTCTTCTGGTAATTGATTGGCGCGTTCCTGCCTGTACCGAACAACAGCCTTAAATGCTCGACGCTCTTCCGCTCCAAGGTATTCAATCTTGTAGCTGTCTTCAAGAATGTTTCCGGCGGTGAAAAAAGCTTCTGGATGAATAGAGTCTTCGTTTATGGCTCCATTCTCATTGACTGAAAAAGCAGGTTTTAACGAGAACTTGCCATTAACTATCGAAAAATTACATAAAAAGCTCGGCGCAATATTACTAAAGAACTGCCGCAAATTGGTACGCTCAACGATTGGACCATTGAAGAACAAATTGTTTTTTACAAGAAACTTAGAAGTTTGAATTAAATCCTCTTTTTCAACCATGTAACTTCTGTTGCCGTCCATTCCCAGCAAGCCACCCGCTCCAGCGATTTGATCTGTAAACATGAAATACATCAAATCTGTCAGCAGATTGCTAGGGCCAAACTCTGCAGTGTCGCCGTAAAAAGAAGCTTTTGGATGCAACCGCTCCACTGCTATTCCGTTCTTTAGCCACACCCGCATTTGATCAAGAGCAGTAAAATTACGTCCCGCTTTAAGTGAAAAACCAGCCAAAGTTAAGTTAATCATGTTGGTAACACTATCATTAATTTGCACTTCGTTTACGTACACAATTTCGTGTTCAGGTGATGAATTGTTTGATTTTTCAACAAAATTGCGATAAGCGCTTATGTCTGAAACTTGCGATTGCGATGCAAAGTCAAGCTCTGAACTGGTTACAGGGTCAGTAGTTCGTTCTAATTTTACACTGCTAATTTTGTAGTCCTGCCCAACAATGTTATACAAAGTCCGAAATGGATTGTTGCTGCTTACAGCGCGGGAGTCTAAAAACACTTCATCAACCTCCCACTTGGCTATTGTTGTATCTGTTCCTTCGTAAATTCGAGTTACTTTGCCATCTGTCCAGCCATAATACTGACCGACAATTGGAGCCTCAAATTTTTTGACTGTGGCTTTTAGGTCAACAGTAATTTTTTTTGAGTCTTTGTTAAAAACAAATCCTAAAACAGTTTTAGTTTTACCAACATTATTTATCGCAGGTTCAGGCACAGCTCCAAAAACTTCATAACGCCATGCCTGAGATCTTGCCGCTAGCACTACATCTTCGTCCACATTCGGTATTACAAATCTTATTCCTGAAAACTCTAGATCACCATTTTCCTGACCAATAGCAAAAGGGTTGTCATTTGAATAACTAGGCGATGAAGAAGCCGTAGTATTGGTAGCCTCGCTCCCTCTTTTTACTTCTATTATTTCATCTTTGCTAAACCCACCGCCACTGCCTAAAACCTTGCAAATAGACAGATCCTTGGAACCGTCGGCAAACGCCCAACGATAATCCTGCCCTGAATAGGCTAAATTATCATCAGTAGCCTTAATAGCTACTTTTTTAAGTTTCCATCGAAGATGAAGCCATTTGCGTCGATCGTTATTAATAAATTCAAGAGTCTCAACGGTAGCATATTGATCCTCAAGCGTAAGACTGTTGTCAGCACTGCCTGCAATTTCATGGAAAAAAGCAGACAATTTTCCATAAACTACAATAAATTCATCATCTGAAACTTTCTCGTTAGGAGGTACAATCCTTCCGTCTCCCTTGTCTGGCCTCTTTAAAATTTGATTTAATTCAGCAATGTTGCCTCTAATAGGGTCAGGCAATTCCTTTACTAAACTGCCAGCACTTGGATAGGTTGAACTAAATGAGGCCGGAATAAATTTAGGTGATCTTTGAAATTCTTTGTTGCTAGAAAATCCAGTTTTGTCAGTAAAAGATTTGCCAGATGCTTTTATCTTAATACTTAAAGTAGTGTATGGGCCGAGCTGCGCTGTGTTAATACTTGTGGTGCTAGATGTATCTATTGATTGATCTAGCACAAAAAACACGTGTTTTTTGAATTCTTCGGGGGCGTTTTCGGCGATAAGATTTGATGGAAGACCTCTAAACTCAGAACCAGAAAAAGGCGCAAATTTAAACTCTAATTGCAACTGCTGAGGGAGACTTTCTCCGTTTAAAGAATT
>Ga0181400_1001287_pt1 | contig 10437 bp, 21 predicted proteins | sample 23SPOviralmetaG_FD_130129 | JGI IMG/M metagenome (GOLD analysis project Ga0181400, IMG submission 130129) | Marine viral communities from the oligotrophic San Pedro Time Series (SPOT) site, San Pedro Channel, CA, USA - 23 SPOT_SRF_2011-06-22 | ecosystem: Environmental > Aquatic > Marine > Strait... | reverse complement strand
TAGTAGCAAAGGATCAACAAGGCGGATGAGAGGCGAACAAGTCTTTCGGACAAAGAAAGAAATTAACGCCCATGTAAAAAAGCTTCAAAAGACTTCAAAGGATTGGGGCGTTCAAAATATTCGACCTGTAAAAGCAACAGCAAAAGAGTATTCTAAATTTATCAAAAGGAAGTGAGGGGGTTTTGATTTGGCTAAAGGAAAGAGATATTTTACACCCTTAACATTCAATTTGGTTGCCGTTATATGGATCGTTGGCTTTTTGCCTTTAGCTGTTGCATTTGTTTCAAATGTCGGCACTGATTCGGGTAATGAAAATTGGCAAAACATGACAAAAGAACATATTGATCTAAAATATGGAGAAGGTAATTCACCCGTTTTTGGTGATCCTGCTTATTGCGGAACGGCTTTCAATTGTACCGGCGTTCCTATTGCATGGGATTCAAACGGCGTTGATCGAACTAAGGTATATCAATACAATAATCCCGACCTTGATGATTTTGATATTGATTGCATTTACATTAGAAACGGGGTTTGCGACGGATCATACGACCCTTCATTGAATCAAGCAAATGATGAATTTAGAAATCCATTCCTTGATGTGAGAGATTGCGACACGGAAGGATTTTTCTTTCAAGGACAATGGGTATCATTAACCCAAGAACTTCAATATAATTGCCAATTTGTTGATGAAGATTGGTATTATGTAGATACTATCGTCGGACTTCAAAAATTCAATATGCAATATGATAGATCTAACTTTTATCGAGGGCAAGATACACATTTCGCATTGAATACTTATGGAACATCGGCAAATATCACCGATGATACATATATTGGTGATTCCGGCGATACCTTTTCAATCCGTTTAAACGAACTGATCATGAATCAATTACCGGCGAGAGAAATGGTTGATCAAATGAGGTTCACTATTTTTGACTATCCCGATGCACCTTTAGCGACTCCGGCAGATCACAATTGCGATACTTATTCCGGTTGGAAGGATCTTGAAATCTCAACAACAATTACAATGGAATTTGAAGGGGAAAGGAACAAGCTTTCAACAACATACATTACCGAAACCGACAATAAATTCTACATCGAAGCCCAACCGCTTTACTTTTCAGCCGGTTGTTATATTGGCTATGAGGTAATCGTTGATTTCAATGGTTTTGATACAAGAGAAATGTATAATTTTGTTAATGGTGGAAGATGGAATGAGTCAAGCATGATCGTTGAATTTGAATTTGAGAGAGCCGATGGTTTGCCACTTGGAGGGACAAATATAGGGTTCAATGGAATTGATGATTTCGCCTTCGCAATAGACTATGTTCAAATTGATGCACAAGAGGTGGAATTTGCCACTAATGCGGGTCTATTGGGCATGGGCGGGGCCAACATTGTTTTGGCTATGGCAAGCACGCCTTATTGGGATCCATTCAAGAATTTTTTTAAGGGGAGATTGTAAAATGAAGAAAACAAAAAATTATTCTAAAGGCATTTATCAAAAGAAAAATGGATATAATGTAAAAGTGATCGGAAAGGGCGTTTCCGGCTTTAGCAAAGGAACAACCGTTATGCAATTTACAAACAATAAAAGCTATGGCAAAAGTTATTTTGGAATGGAAGGCAAATATCTCAAAAATTTTATGGAAGGCTACAAAAAAAGACCAAATAAGAAAAAGCCAACAAAAAGTAAAGGGAAGTGATTAAATTTTTACTGAAATCCTCGTTCTCTTGATCACCACATTGATTTCAATGTCAATTGTAGGTAAAGCATGGGAAGCGGGGGCTTTTGGCGGTAATTTAGGGCGAGGTGTCGCCGGTGGTTCCGTTGGAATTGTTTCAAATAAATTCCTTGTAGGATATACTCAATTTGAAAGTATTTTGAATGCTTCATTTACGGGTGCGCTCGGATTTGTAGGATATTTCTTCATTCTTGGAACAAGCTTTTTGATCCTTGTATGGATTTCGAATTTTATCGAATATAGAACTTTGGTGATGTGAGGCGTTTAAGCATGGTAATGAGCGTAGCGGGAACAATTGCGGCTAATGAAGCCACAAGAGATAGGGGCGAAGGTGAATCAATCGTTTCAACCGCATTTAAATTTGGTATTTTGATTATTGCCGTTTTTGCTTTAGTCGCCCTCCTTTTGGGTCTTTGGCTTTTCAATAATTGGGCGGGAATCATTGATTTTGGCGAAGGTATTCTTTCATGGGGTTCCGATTTAGTCGGCGGCTTTTGGGGCGGCCTAACGGGGATCGTTCCGGCAATCGGTTCATTTCTTTTGCCTAATGGGAGAGGCTTTGCTTCAAAGAAATCAATTAGGGGAATAAACCCAAGCGATTTCACATAACTGCGTTTAAACGGGGTGTAAAAATGACATGGAGAGAGAGAAAATGCGAGGAAATAAATTAGGTTGCGTGATTGGGTTATTGGCGGTTTTAGCCTCTCTTTCCCTTCTTCCGTTGGTTCAAGCCCAACCGCAACCGCCTATTAGAACCGATGAGTGCATGGCTTATGCTTTTACAAGAAGCGGTGATCATGGATTTTTATTAGAAAATAATTCATTTGCTTATGGAACTACGATTTTTATTAGAACCAATTGTGAAGAGCTTCAATTGAATATTGATGGTGAAAGGTATTCTACTTATCGAAATCAAACGGAAATCTCTTTTAATTTTGAAAGTCCCATGATCAACATGACTCTTGAAAGTGGAAATTTCACATATTATGCGGAAAATGTAAGTATATTTCAAGATCGTTTTACATGGTCGGACAATTATATTCAATACATGGATCAAAAGCCTACAATGACTTTCATAGAATTAGGCGCATTGACATTTCAAGAAAATGTGGTGAGTGTGGCTTCAATTGTAATGGTTTGGTTTTTGTCTGTAAATATCTATTGGGCTTTGATCAATCATTATTTAGATCGAAATTTGTTTGAAGAGGTGGTTGAATGAGTGAAGAAATACCCAAACAATATGGTAGGACTTGGGCGGATGTTTTCGCACAAACCTCTTATTTATTTGCGGGTTTAATTTTCGTTGCTTTAGTTGGTCTTGTTGTTTGGTTTGTTTTTGATAGAATCCCTCAATGGTTCTTTTTGTCAATTGTAGGATCATTGGTTTTTATTCCTTTTTTGATGGAAAGAGCAAAGGAAAAGGCTGATTTTATTTGCGTCATGGATGAGCCTATGAAATTTACAGAATATCGGGTGGGTCGAAAATACAATTATGATCTCTATGGAAATCCGGTTTTACTTTCTTCAAATACAGGTGTTATGAGAATCATGCTTCTTGATTTCAATAAAGAAACAAGAGTGGCACAAGCTTTGCCTTTTGCGGAATTAACCCCTTTAGATCAAATGCGTGAACTTAATACGAATTTGACTTTATCAAAAATGTTTGAAGAAAACCTAAGAGAAAACCGACTTTCAAAGCAAATGGTTGGTGTTGAGGTTGAAAAGCAATCCTCAAAGATCGTTGATTGGGCTTTGAATGTTCTTTATGGATCTATCATCCCAACGGAACTTGAGGATATTTATGAAACGCTTGATGAAAGCATTGAATCGAATGATTTAGCAACGGAATTAACTGAAATATTGAATGAAGATACCGAATAGTTATGACTAAATTTAATAATGGTGGCGTGGTGATTCAAAGCATGGGAAATGATGAGTGGGTCGAAATAGCCCCTTTATGGAAGCCAAGAACAGAAGGATCAAGACTTCTCGCTAAAGGAACAATTGAAAAGGATTTGAAAGCCGGACAAAAGGTTTTGATTCTTCATAATCAATATGCGACGGAAGAAAACCGGCAACCTCAATTTAGGTTAATGATCGTTGAAGAGAATGGCGATACTTTGATAGATTTAGAAACGGGCGATCCTATTCAAAGAGAAGAAGATGAAGAAATGGCAAAAGATGAAGCTATTCTTAACCCGCATGGAATGGGGTGATATTATCGAACCTTGTTCATGTGGTGATCCCTATTGCGCCTTTTGCGGATTTACTTTTATTCATGGGGGGGATCGGGTTGTATGTTTCCTCCGCCCCCCCGCCCTTTCCAATGCGTTTAAACGAGGTGAATAAATGTCAAAAAATCAAGAAGCAACATTAAAAATTTCAAACCATACCCTTCATGAAATGAAGATCATGAAAGCGGAAGGCAATTTCAAAAATTATGATTCTTTGATCCATCATTTGATTAAAATGGTGAATAAAGCATGAATTTTCCGGCATCAGTAAAGAACCTTTTATTTGAAGAAGGTGTAAAATTCAAAGACGATTATGGAAAAGAAACGATCTCATTAGGAACGGGGATCATTCCAATTATAGGAACGGCGAGAAGTGGTAAAACCTCTCTTGCTTATTCAATGCTTGAATGGGTGATTGATAATACAAAAAGAGATATAATTTTAGACTCATTCCCTCAAGCAATTATTGATCAAGCTTTCCCATCTAAATTCAAAGGACGAATTTTTAACCATGCTTTTATTGATATTGCTAAGGTTGAAGGATCATCGGTTTGGCTTGTAGATGATACCGGCGCAAGCTTCAATTCAAGAGATTCTATGTCCGGCAATTCCCGCACTTTATCGAAAGTAGCCGGAATATTGAGTCATTGGGAGCAAACGGTCATTTTTACTACTCAATTATTTTCTGCTGTTGATCTTTCATTTTTGAGATATACCGCTCTTTGTCCACTTCTAAGAAGGGTTGATCCATCGGTGATTTCTCAAGAGCGGCCACAATTTCAAGACCAAGTGAGAAATTCAAATTATATGCTTGGCTCGGTTTCAAAAGAACCATATTTTAGGGATTTTTATTTTAATGCAAAAGATGAAACAATATGTGAAGCTCCTTTTCCAAAATGGATAGACAAAAAATATTTTCCAAAAAATGCGGATATGCTTTCAAAGCCTATGAAATATCATACGGTTGAAATGAAAATGAAGATCATAGGTCAAGAACCAAAAAAGAAAAAGAAGGGATAATATGAGCGTGGGTCAAAGCATAGAAGCGGGGAGAGTGTGAAATTTGCATGAATGCGCCAATGGGGGGTGTTTTACAAGAATTATGCGAAATGACCGTAAAATTTGCGGTAAATGCACCCGATTAGAAAAGGAACGGAATAAAAATGAACAACAATAGACAAAGAGAATTTGATTTGATCGCCGGATCAAGAATTTCAAAAATTGGAGATGGAATCCCGCTTCATGTGGCGATCTCAAATAAAAATTCAATTACATTTAGAAACAAAATGAGAAGAATGGGTTTGAAAGGAGAGGTTGTTGAAGAATTGATCCGTTTAATGGATGAAGTCGGCATTCAAAAAACCCTTGAAAGTCAAAGCATAGGGGTTCGATTTTCGACGGTTCAAAAAGCTGCGAGAAAACCAAAGATTTTCAGAATGAAGTGAAGTTGTTTAAACACCTTCATTTTGTTAGTAAAATTAGGAAGTATTCATATAGGGGATTCGTTTTAGGTTTATTTAACGGACAAGAGCCGAAACCTAAAATGGAGAGGAAAAAATGAAGTTGAAATTGGTTGAAGAGATTTATTGCGCTACTTGTGGATATAACGAGAATTTTTATTCTCATCCAAATTGCGAATACGAGGATGAAGAAGAATGCACTAATTTACAATGCTATTGTGATGAAGTTGCAGATTGTGAAATATTCAAATCTGAAATGGAGGAAGAAGAATGAGCTTTATTGATTCAATGCCAAATGAAAACCGATCGGTTGAATGGGCCACTCCAACAAACATAAAAAAAGATCTAATAGAAGAATTTGGGAGATTCGATCTTGACCCCGCAACAATGCCGCATAATCCTATGGATGCAAAGCGATTTTTTACAAAAGAAGATGATGCCTTGATTCAAGAATGGCATGGGGAAACGGTTTATTTGAATCCGCCGTATGGAAGGATAATTTCAAAATTCATTGACAAAGCCTTGATCGAATGGAAAAGTGGAAGGGCCAAAAAAATTGTTATGCTTCTTCCCTCACGGACTTGCACAAAATGGTTTCATTTGCTCTATGAACATGATTATGTTGAGATCCGTTTTTACAAAGGAAGATTGAGGTTTAATGATGCAAAACCCGCGCCAATGCCTTCAATGTTGGTGATTTTAACATGATTTCAAACACGCCTAAAACGATTCAAGAAATTGATGATTTGATCCTTCAATTGATTGCTAAAATAAGAGAGCTTGAACATGACCTTAGATTTCAACCACACATGAAGCACATGGTCGATTCAATGAAATTGGAAATAGAGAGGTTGTTTAAACATCATCAAATATCTTTTGTCAAGGCTTCAAAGAAAGGATGGATCTATTGAACTTAACTTTTCCATACATACATACATACATATACATTACATTACTTAGAGAGAGAGAGAGAGAGAGAGAGAGAGAGAGAGGGAGATGAAAATATGGGATTAGAATATATGTGTCAAAATTGCGGGGTTCGTCTTGATCCTCTCATGACAAAGGATGAAGCTGAATATTTCATGGTTCATGGTTGCCCTATGTGCGACCATAATTCATGGATAATTGTCGAAGGAATTTATGATGAGGTGAAAGCATGATCGAAAAAGAAAAGCACAGAACAATTACGCTCGATCTAGATGTGTCGCCTATCGCCTCGGAACTTGCTTCAAAAAGGAAGCTCTCAAGCGTTCTAAGCGAATTACTAAGGAAGGAATACGGGGTCAACCAAGAAGAGGATATTCTAAATTCCCAAATCAATGAATTGAACCGGCAACAATTACAAATTCAAAATGATCTCATTGAACTTAAACAAATTCAATTTCAAAAGTCAAGAATCAACAAAATAAAAACCGAAAAAATTGAATTGGAAAAGGAATTTCAATTATTAAATTTGAATATGAAGCAAGAAATCGAAAATGCACTCAATGATCATGAAAGTATTCAAAATGAAACCGACTTATTACCGCATGAAGTCATGCTGAAAGTGGCAAAAGAGAAAAGAGCAATCCGCCTTCAAATCACTGAAAAATTCAATGAAAGAAAGTCATTCATTATCAGTCGTTTGAAAGAGCTTGGAGATCAAGAAATTGAAAATCAATGATTAACGGCTCTTTTGAAATTGTTGATATACTCTTGATATTTAGTAAAATTAGGCATAATACTATAAGTGAAGGCTTTGTGGCTCTAATCATGCAACCCGCACAAAACCGAGAAACATGGCTTAACGAAATGACCGACAAATTTGTAATTCCACATTTCAAAGAATGTGGTTTTGAATATTTGTCAATTTCAACAACCCCAATTAAATTTAGCGTTTCATTCATTGAAGGCGTTCGATCAAGTGGAAAGAAAATGAAAACAATTGGCGCACATTATTCCCATCACTTTTCATCGGGTGGAGAGCAACACATTTTGATTCATCCTTCACTTGAAAATTCTTCCCAAGTCGTTGGAGTGTTGATCCATGAACTTATTCACGCTCAATTACCAACCGATGCCGGACATGGAAAAGATTTCCGAAACATCGCTCTTAAGGTGGGTCTATGTGGCAAAATGACCGCAACGGAAGAAACGGAAGAGCTTCAAGAAAAGATTGCTTCTTGGGTAAAGAAATTGGGCGAATATCCGCACACCTCTTTTGATGTTTCAAAGTCCCGCAAAAAGCAAACCACAAGGATGCTTAAGACAATGTGCATGAACGATTTTGATAAATGTGGCAACGGTCATTACAAAACCCGAATGAGCCGATCACTGATTGAGCAATTTGGCGCACCAATTTGTCCTAATTGTGGACATCAAATGGAAGTTGATTATCAATGAGTAAAGTCGATCAAGACACAATGCGAATTATCATAGGTTGCCTTCTTGCCAATCGGAACGGGAATCATATGGTTGAATATGGTTCGATTAAAAGAAGCTTTGAGAGATACCTCAAGTTGCCGGAAGGACAATGGGAACAAATAATGAAGGAACAAGGATGGAATTAAAATGGCCCGAATAAAAATAAGTGAGAGATTTTCAAAAAAAGTAAAGTGTCCGGTTTGTTTGAATGATGAACCATTTCATTCAAAAATCGAATTAAATAGAATCATTAAAGATCATTATAATTGGTGTAATGTTCCTTATGATCTCGCCTTTGAAATATGTGAATATGTTATCGCAAGGGAGAGTGTTTAAACAATGGCTAAAATTAAAATTTGTGATTTCTTTAGTGGGTTGCATTCTTGGACTAAACCTCTTCAAAACAATGGAATTGATCATATCGTTTTTTCAATTGATAATAATCCCGAATATGAATCCTCAACCACTATGATCGATGACTTTTTGAATTTAACTCCTAAGATGGTTATTGATCACTTAGGAGGTTATCCCGATGTAATCATAGCTTCCCCGCCATGCACTACATTTTCAATTGCCTCATGCGGAACTCATTGGCATCCACCAACCAACGACGGAATAAGGATCCCTAAGAGTCAAAATGCCGTAATAGGTTTAAAATTATTAAAGCACACACTTGAACTTATTCGATTATTACAACCTCAATTATTTTACATTGAAAACCCAAGAGGCTTAATGAGAAAAATGAATTGCTTAGAAGGTATTCAAAGGCACACTATATGGCATTGTAAATATGGTGAAACCGGCGGAATACTTAGAGCAAAGCCAACCGACATATGGACAAATTCAACAACATGGAATCCTAAAGAGGTTTGTAAAAATCATAAATTTGTTAATGGTGTTAAGGTGTCGAATCATTGTAATCATGTTATAGCAAGGAGGGGAGCAAAAACAGGGACACAAGGAATGAAAAACAACGCTTCAAGATCACTGATTCCATATGAGTTATGTGAAGAAATAATGCACGATTATTTAACAGAATTTTATTCGACTTTAACATATGAAGAAGGTGTTTAAACAATGTCTCAAGTGTATAATTCAAAGAAAAGTTATTTCATAAAAGTGGCATTTATTCTTGATCGTTTTGGTGGCGATGATAAGGAACTTTCAAAAAATTCAATCATTACGATCTCTTCAAGATTATTCCCAAAGCATACGCCATGTTCAACAGCTTTGCATCCAAGACTTAGAAAAGGGATCAAAGAAAACATATTCAAGGAAAATCTAATCACTAAGAAAAAGAAAACAATTCAATTGATCGATCTATCAATCCTTGAAGAACATTCGATGATTATAAGCCGATGGGAGAAGCGGATTAAAGAATAAAATATATCCCCCCTAAAGGGGGGGATATGCGAAGGAATTTAGATCTTAATTGGAGTGATACAATTATAACCCTAATTCTTTGTCGGACTGTTTAAACGAGTTGAATATTATGGCAACATGGCAAGCACAAGTAAAGAATATCAGTATTGCATTGGCAATCGTAGGCGGATTATGGATGGCCCTTTCATTGGGAATTGGCGAGGCGGCTCAAGTCGTACTTGATCCAAATGACGCTTCAAACCCATTGGACGCAAACACTACCGCCGCTTATGGTGGCGATATTGATTTTATTGACCGGATCGCAACAGCCGGTGTGTTTGTTGTTCTTCTTGGTAGTGCCGGTTTCGGTCTATTGACAACCTCAACAGGAAACCCTCCGTTCCTAAATACACTAATCCGCTATACACCCGTTATCGTTGGTCTTATCGCTTTCACTGCTTTCTCTACGGAAGCATTTGAACTCATTAGTGGTGATCGAGATTGGGGCGCATATTCCGATGCAACAAACGGATATATTCTGTTCCTAACCTCCATGATGGTTGCAGGTTTGACTTCCCTTCTCAAGAAGTGAGGTTTTAACTTGAGCGGTTATTCAAAGACAGCCGGTGGCTTTATTGTCGCTTTGTTTGTTGCCATTGCCTTTACGGGTGCGGCAAGCCCCACCCCAATAGGCATTAAGTCCGATTGCATGGATGGCATTGATCAAGACAATGATGGCCGTATAGATGAAAGGGACACTCATTGTTGGGAATATCCTTTTGATGATGGAGGCGGTGAATCACAAACCACTTCCGGTCCAAATGGAAAAATGTTTGCTTCCGATTCTTATGAAATGAGCGTTTTCGATTGGCATAATCAAGTGGAACCTTCGGCTTTTAATCAAGGCGGAGTAGCTTGTTTCGGTCCGCAATATGAGCCTGTTTATACAGGAATTGATTCAATTTCAAACGGAAAAGATCCTTCATTAACTCAATTCTTTGATTGGAGAAATCAAAATTGTAATTGAGTAAATTTGATATGCTTTCGACTATTGCATATACTGAAAGAGGGATAAATAATGGCAAAAAATTACGGTTATACATTTTCTTTTAGTAGCAAAGGATCAACAAGGCGGATGAGAGGCGAACAAGTCTTTCGGACAAAGAAAGAAATTAACGCCCATGTAAAAAAGCTTCAAAAGACTTCAAAGGATTGGGGCGTTCAAAATATTCG
>Ga0181400_1001284_pt1 | contig 10447 bp, 14 predicted proteins | sample 23SPOviralmetaG_FD_130129 | JGI IMG/M metagenome (GOLD analysis project Ga0181400, IMG submission 130129) | Marine viral communities from the oligotrophic San Pedro Time Series (SPOT) site, San Pedro Channel, CA, USA - 23 SPOT_SRF_2011-06-22 | ecosystem: Environmental > Aquatic > Marine > Strait... | reverse complement strand
AATTATGGATGTATTTGGTATTAGCCAAATGATGGGAATAACTTCAATAGATTAGTGCTTCGTTTGAAGTAAGATAGAATAGACGGGCTGGACCTGGGGGCGGTACCCAGCGCCTCCACCATATGGGGGCGAAATAGGATCGACAGACGTAGTAAAAATCAAACTGAGAAGCAGGTGCGCAAGCGACCTTGACCGCAAGAAACTCGATAATTGCAAATGACAATTACGCGCCAGAAATGGCAATTGCAGCCTAATTAGTTAGGATGTGGGGGTGGGTACTACCTAGCAACAGAAGTGCCATTTTTATAGGATTTAAAATGAAAACGTACATACTAGGTAATGGCGGATATGCTCAAGAATGCTTCGAGCAATTCGTACTACGAGGCGTAATAAAAGATTTTGGAGGCTTTATCATTCTAAAAAATGATAAGGCTATTTTAATTAACGAAGAAGGTGTGAATGATTTTTCATATGATAAAGATTCAGCATTTGTGTTAGGCACAGGACATAGAAAGTGGAGAAAAGTATTCCTAGAGCATATGTTTAAGCACTATGATCAAACAATAACACATTTTCCAAACATTGCAGCAGAAAATGCTCATTTATCACAAACTAGTATTTTAGGTATTGGTAATGTGTTGAACTGCTTTGCTTTAACAAATGCTAATGCTAATTTAGGTAATTTTAATCTTCTTAATTGCTACTCTTCTGTTCATCATGATGTGAAGATGGGAAGTCATAATATTTTTACCACTTATGCTACAGTACTAGGATATTGTAATATAGGTGACGATAACTGGTTAGGTAATGGTACTACTATTACTTCAAAAACAGTTATAGGAAATGATAACACTCTTAGCTCTGGAGAACATTTATTTGATGATATGACAAATAGACAATTCTTCAAAGGCGGGGTCATAACAGAAAAACCATCAAAAACATGATTATATTTTTTAGAAGCTGCGAAGCTAACCTTAAGGCAGGATCTTTAGGTGATGAAGTTACGGGAGATGGTATCCGTTGGAACGGTAAACATAAACTTGATATTATACGTAAATGTTATCTATCAATTCAAACAGATCTTGATGATAGAGATTTAATTATTGTAATTGATGATAGAACTACTCCAGAAACACTCGACTGGATGCGTAGAAATACAAAAGCTCAGTTTAGAGTACACCCTATAACCCCATTACCAGAACTAAGAGCTAACCATCCCTATCCTAATTATCACCCTGTTCTAGCAAATTCTGCACCAGAACTTATGGAGCATTTAATAGCAGTAGCAGAATCTAATCCTGATGAAGTAATTTATATGTGTGAAGATGATTATTTACATGTTAGCCATGCTATGCCTGCTATGAGAGAATTATTTAAGCAGAATTATCAAGGGTTTTACATCCCATACGATTATCCAGATAGGTATACTTTAGATACTGATAGAAATTGTGAATTACATATATGGCAATATGGACACTTAAGAAGTATCCCAAGCTCTACCCTAACTATGGGTGCTTTTGGATCTACATGGTTAAAGTACAAGTACGAAATTCTAAGAGCAGGAGCATTTGCTGATGACTCTTGGACTTGGAAAGCTTTTAAACAAACAGGCGCACTATGCCCGATTCCTGGACATGCTACTCACCTTCAAGATGGTTGTATAACTCCTTTTGTAAACTGGGAAACTATCTATGACTCAATACCCACACCTAGCTAATTTTAATACTAGCGAAGGTCATTGGCTAGATAGAAACTTATATAGACCTATTGTTCAAGAACTATATGCTAATTATAAAATAAAAGAAATATTAGAAGTAGGATTTAATATTGGGTACTCTTCGTCTATGTGGTTAGAGTTTGATCCAGATAAAAAATCCTGTATTACTTCCATAGACATAGGAATTCATAAAGATACCTTACCCGCATCTAAAGCAGTAAAAGACTTGCATGGAGAAAGATTTTCATTTATACTGTGTGATAGTAAAAAAGTATTAAAGCAATTAAAAAATAAACTCTTTGATTTAGCTTTTATTGACGGGGATCATACAGAACCAGGTATTTATAATGATGTGCATCTTTGTTTGGAATTAGGTGTGCCTTTATTATTGTTTGATGATTATTACATAGATAATGATGTACACCCTGTTAAAAAAATATGTGAACAAAATTTTAAAAATAAACTATCTTTAATCAAGGTTTTTCACCTTGAAGGTCATGCATCAAAAATAGCGTTATATTCTAATGATACCATTCATACTTCCAAAAACTATCTTGCAAGACAGATTTCATTCTTATCTCCAAAAAGCCCAAGAAACTAATCAGTTTACAAACTATGGTTGGGCTGTTCAGGAGTTAGAAACTCGTGCTCGTGATATGTTAAAAATTGACGATTCTAAGGCAGTTATTGCAACTTCTAGCGGTACAACTGCACTACATGCTATGTTATGGGCAATACAAAGGCAAGATGAAAAACAAAGAATAGGTACTCAAGATTTTACTTTTGCGTCTAATTCTATTGGACCTGCTGAAGGTCCGATTGTAACAGATATGCGCAGTGATCTTAATATAAACTTAGATGATGAATATATAAAAATGGCTAGTATATTATTAGTAACTAACATATTCGGACATCTACAAGACTTTGACTACATATCTAATTACAACTTTCCTTATTTAATTTTTGATAATGCAGCTACTCCTTATAGTTTTTGGGAGGGCACGAATAGTTGTAACTTAGGCACAGGTTCGTATGTTTCTTTGCATCATACAAAACCTTTAGGATTTGGTGAAGGTGGTTTAGCTATCATAGATAAAAAGTATGAAGAACAAACTAGAATAGCCTGTAATTTTGGTATTGTAGATGGTAAATTTAATGAACGTAGTGGTAACTATAAAATGAGTGATATATCAGCTGCTGGAATTTTGCAGTGGTGGGATCAATTTGATATAGAAGAACTTAGAGGTAAATTTGTTGATAATTACTATAAGTTAAGATACGAAATGAGAGATGTCGAGGGAGACGCCTGGATTAACTATGGTGATGATGAAAACTTCTTTCCCTCATGCTATCCTTTTATTCATGACCAAGTTACAGAAGTAGTAGATAACAAATATAAGTATGAGGCTAGAAAATATTATAATCCTTTAAGAGATTTTTCAATATCTACGCAACTTTATAAAAGAACTCTGTGTTATGCACTTACTGAAGGAGTTGAGTCATGTCTAAAAAAATAGCAGTAGTAACTGGTTATGCAGGATTTATAGGATGTACCTTTGTACGCAAACTGTTAGAAGCAGGATATTATGTACATTGTGTAGATAAATTTAGTTACTATTCTGACTTACTTCCAGGCAATCAAGCTGTAGAAAAATATCAAGATCAAATGTTTTGGACTCAAGGAGACATAACAGAATTAGATTGGTTACCTGAATGTGATGTTGTTTTTAACCTTGCGGCTGAAAGTGATGTAGATAAAAGTAACCAAAACTCAGCAGCTTTTATTCAATCTAATATTGAAGGGGTTAGAAATCTCTTAGAAATTATAAACAATAGAATTGTAATAAGAGCTGATAAACCTTTATTTTTTCAAGTATCTACTGATGAAGTTTACGGGGATACCATGAATGGTTCATACAGTGAATCACAAACTTTAAATCCTTCTAATCCTTACGCGGCAACTAAAGCATCAGCAGATTTATTAATACAGAGCTGGGCAAGAACCCATGGACTAGATTATATCATAGCCCGTCCTTCTAACAACTATGGACCTCATCAATACCCTGAAAAATTAATTCCTTTAGCTGTTAAAAGATTAGATAGAGGTAAGAAAATTAAACTGCATAATGGAGGAAAACCTATTAGGACTTGGACTCATGTAGAAGATACAGCAGATGCTTTGATTATGTTGTATGAAAAAGCTGAAAGAAATCGTATCTATAATATATCTTCTGAATTTGAACAAACAAATGAAGATACTGTAAGAAAAATTATTAATTCATACTATATGGGTAATGCTTCTAGAGATGTTCCTGATTGGAAAGATTATATAGATTCAGACTATGAAAGGCCTGGACAAGACGTTAGATATGCAATAACTTGTGATCCTTTACGAGAACTTGGTTGGGAACCTAAAAAAGTATTTGATGAAGAAATAGCACAGCTTGTAACACATTTTAAAAAGAATTGGAAGTGGTAATGAGAGTATTTATTACAGGTATCGGAGGGTTACTAGGTAGTACAATGGCCCGTCACCTTATCAATAACGGACATGAGGTTATTGGTATTGATAATATGATAGGAGGAGTAGAAGGTAATGTACCTGAGTTAGCTGAGTATATAGAAGGTGATATATTAGATACAGAGTTAATGAAAGAATCAATGAAGGGTTGTGAAGTAGTTTTTCATACCGCAGCCCTTCCTTACGAAGGTTTAAGTGTTTTTTCTCCTACAATTACTGCATCAAGTATAGTATCAGGAACTTTATCAACAGCAGTAGCAGCTATTGATAATAAAGTACGACTATTTATAAATTGTAGTTCTATGGCTAGGTATGGAGCGCAACAACCTCCTTTTACAGAAGATATGATTCCTACACCTGTTGATCCTTATGGATTAGCTAAAGTACAGGCTGAAGATCATTTAAGAGTTTTAAATGATATTCACGGATTAAACTATTTAACAGTTGTACCCCATAATGTAATTGGTAAAGGACAGCGATACTATGATCCATTTAGGAATGTAGTAGGTATTATGATTAATCGTGTTTTACACCACAAACCTATTATTGTGTATGGTGATGGAGAACAAAGACGTTCTTTCTCTCACGTACTTGATTGTATTAAAGCAGTATACCAAATGATGGAAAGCAATCGTACAGATTTGTGTGGGCAAGTTTATAACATTGGTCCGGACGATAATGAGATATCTATTAAAGAATTAGCTTACAAGGTAGGGCACCACTGCGCAGTATATCCTAATCTAGAATATTTTCCCGACCGTCCTGCAGAAGTAAAGAACGCCTTTTGTTCTAGCCAAAAAGTAAGAAACGAGTGGAACTACAATGCTACTATTTCTGTAGATCAAACTATTAAAGAAATGGTAGATTGGATTAAACCAATTAAAAGAGAATTTGAGTATCATTTACCATTAGAGTTTGTTACTGACAAAACTCCCAAGACTTGGACAGATAGGTTGATCTAATGCTTAGTTCTATTGAATGGTTAAAACTTAGATGTTTTGAGTATGAATTAGAGAACCTCAAAATGACTAATGGTAACCCTGTAATGTTAGAATGGTTAGAAAAAGAAATAAATAGATTAAAAGAGATGATAGATGGCAGTTAAAGTAATAGTACCTTACGTATTTGAAGAAGAAATTAAAGAACATAAAAGTACTAACTGGAAGTTAAATGCTCATTATGAGCGTGATTTAGCAGGGATTGGTTGTGACTTAATGTTTCAAAAAATGTGGAAGCAATTTCCTGAAGACGATATTTTTATACTCCATGCAGACATGACACCACATCATGATAGCTGGTTTGAGGAGGTCTTAGACCATGTTGAACAATACCCAGAAGCAGGAATGTTTGGTTGCTTACTACTTTACCCCGCAAGAAATGAGACGGGCGAATATTACATACAATGTGCCGGAGGACGCTTCACAAATGAAAGCCCAGATCACTTCGGAAGCGGTCTTATACTTGAAAACGGGAACAAATTCAAAGAAGAGCTGGAAGTCGATAGAGGTCAATACGACAAAACTAGGGAAGTTGCCTGGACAACGTTTGGAGGATGTTATATCCGAAGATCCTTTATTGAAAAGGTTGGGGATTTCGACCCCGCCTATGAATGGACGTACAACAGAGATGTCGATTACTGCCTTCGAGGAAGAGAACTTGGTGAACGTATTTATCAAATTCCAGTCAGACTGTTTCATCACGAATCTAGAGACACCAAAAGAATAAAAGATGACAGTAAGGCTAAAATGGAAATGAGAAACCTCGCAAGACTGCGTACGAAATGGGGCAATTCAAAATTTTATAAAACGCTGGACAGAGAGATGAAAAATGGATAAAGTATATATAACAAAAGAAGAACTAACAAAATCAATCCAAAATAAGAGAAAAAACTCTGGCCCTTTTATAACGGCATTAGTTTTGTTTTGGATACTTGTAAGTTCTATATTATTTTTGATTCCTAGTATTGTATTTGGATTGGCACTTTTAATTGTTTATATACCCTTTTACTTTATTGATCAACATATTCTTGAAAGGAAAATTAATGGCTGAATATAGCGGAAAAATGTCAGAGACGTTTTGTCAAACGGCTCTCAATATGGCAGACAGAGAAAAAGGCAAACCTACAGATGTAGAAAGAAATCGTATTCATGGGTTATCCACAATCAGAACACGGTGTTTAATTAGTAACTTGTGTGCAAAAACAAATACAAACTATTTAGAGATAGGAGTTTATAAAGGCTCTACAGTAATCTCTGCAATGTTTGATAATTTAACCACTAAAGTAGTTGGAGTAGATCATTTTTTATATGACGAAAGAGAAGCTAATAAGTGGGCACCTGAAGGTTTTATTTGGGATAATATGAAATCACAACTTGAGTCTAATCTTAATATGTATAAACATGCAAAAGATAGACTTAATATAGATAATTTTACTATGATACAAAGTAGCTTTGAAGATGTGGACTGGACTAAACAACCTAAGTTTGATGTTATTCACTTTGATATAGCACCTATCTCAGAAAAAATATATAATGAATTTTTTGAAAAAGTATCAGTGGCAATGGCTCCTGAATGCGTTGTTATATTTAGTCAACAATCAGATTCATCAACAGCAGAAAAACTAAATAAAGCTTTACTTAATCATTCTGATAAAGTTATTGAAAGATTTAAAGAATATCGTATTTCTAATAGTTTAAGTGATTCAAGAAAATACTTTAGCGGAATTGCTTTAGTAGGACTTAAAAAGAAGATCGGTGTAAAAGCTAAGTCTGCTGAAGTAAAAGTAGACGTAGCCGCTAAAGCAGCAGCTAAAGCAACCCCAACTAAAAAGAGTGCTAATACATGATTAAGAAAAGTGTAATAAGTCTTATCAGTTATGATGCTAATAGCTTTCTAACTAAAAGCATAGAAAGGTATTATCCTTATGTAGATGAGATTATTCTAGGTATTGATAAAGATCGAATTACTTGGAGTGGTAATGAGTTTTCTTTTGATGAGGCAGGTTTATGGAAAGAACTATCTAGAATAGATGGTGATTCTAAAATTACTATTGTTGAAGAAGATTTTCATCAATCAGAAGTAGCAATAGAAAATGATAACTATGAGCGAAACTTTCTCAAAGGAGAATGCTCTAATGATTGGATATTTAGTTTTGATGCAGATGAGTGGCTTATTAATGCTAAAGATTTCTTCTATAACTTCTGTCCATTAGTTGAAAGATATAGACACACTAAAGACATCTGTATGACGTGGGCTGCTCCTTATAAAGTAGTACAAGATGGAGAAGAATCCGTTACTCTATGTATTGCAGAAAATGATGGTTCTCCTTTCTTTGGAGAAAATCAAGGTATGGCTACTTCTAAGGATAGTACTTTTACATATGCTAGATGGACAGATAAAAGTGCAGCAGGAGAGAATCGTATTATGTCTCCTTTAATCGCTCTTCATTGGAGTCTTTGCAGACCTGATGATGAACTACATGAAAAAATACATAACATAGGGCATTCTGATATTGTAGAAGATGACCCTTTCTATAAAATATGGACTCAAGTTGATTTATCAAATTACCACGAACTTAGAGACTTTAAAACTTCTGGGTTAGGCGGAGCACAATGGCCAAAACTTGAACCTATTCCTAGTGATAGCGTAGAAGCTTATATTAACCAATATGCAGGGAGAGCATACTAATGATAGTTGAAATTGTTGGTAAATTTTATGATAATCATTCTTTGACTATCATTAATAGAAATATTGCTATTGGATTAGCTAAAAAGTTTGATGTGTACCTGACATCATTGGATCAATTTGATCCAGAATTTAAACTGAACAGTGATATAGTAGGAAAACTAAAAAAGCTTGAAGCTAAGGACATAGCAGATCAAGCTCCAGATATTCAAATTAGACACTGTTACCCTCCTGTTTGGAACTGGCCTCTCCATGAAAAAACTAAAGTAGTGTATATACAACCATGGGAATACCCAAAAGCTCCTTTTGAATGGCAATATAAATTTGAAACATTTGCTGATGCTTTAGTTGTGCCAAGTAACTACTGTAAAGATGTGTTTGTAAAAGGAGGTCTTAAACCAAATAATTGTTTTGTGGTTCCTAACGGGTTTGATGATAGTATCTTTAATGAAGATAAGTCTGATATTAAAGATAATAAGTTTGGAATAGACCCTGATAGATTTAATTTTGTATACGTAGGAAACTCTCAGTGGAGAAAAGGACTAGATATACTCATAAATCAATGGCATAAGTGTTTTAAAAAATATGATAAGTGTTCTTTAATTATAAAAGATAACTCTGCTGTATACGGTAAAAATAATGTTCTCAATGAAGTAATTAAGATGCAGTACAAAACAGAGTCTGCAGAAGTTATTTATATTGATGAGAATCTAAGCACAGAAGAAATGGCAGATATATACAAGATTTCTAATGTAGTAGTACATCCTTATAGAGCCGAAGGATTTGCTATGCATGTACAAGAAGCTATGGCTTGTGGATGTTTACCAATTGTTCCAGTAGGTGGTCCTACAGATGATTTTGTACCAGATAGCTTAGGACTTAAACTACCTGTATCTCAACAACCCATAGATATCACAGACCCACAAATCTTTGCAATGAAAGCAGGAGACGCTTCAACTTTGATGAGCACTCATACTTTTATAAATGAACCCGCTGGACAACACGTAGAGCAAGTATTAAAATATATATATCATCACCATAATAAACAAGACTTATACAAAAAGTTAGATGATTTACATATGAAAAATACATGGGGTAATGTAGTAGATATGTACGAAGGAGTAATTAATGAAATCCAATATAGAGATGGAACAGTTAGATCAAGAAATTGATAAATGGTTTGAAGAACTTGAGGCAGAGCTTGAAAACGCACCAGTACAAGAAAACAAAGTAGATTTAGATCGAAAAATACTAGATGATTTTCATGGATTTGCTCCGACAATTGATGACGAATATAGTGGACAACTGCCGGTTATTACTGCAAAAGCTCAAATATTTATATCTCAGAATCTTGAAGAAAATCAATACTTTAGATTCGGGGTTGAAGGAGGTGGCTGTTCTGGTTTTAATTATCTCTTTGATGTTGATAAAACTGTGAATGAAGATGATATTAAATTTAGCACTTCTCCGCCAGCAATAATTGATGAAATGAGTCTAAAATATTTATTTGGATCAGAAATTGATCTATATACAGAAGGCATGAATAAAATGCTTAAAGTAACAAATCCAGGAGCAAAAGCGTCTTGTGGGTGCGGCACAAGCTTTGCCTTTGATGAAGAGTTTTAAAATGAACTATAATCAAATAATTAATGATAGTGGTTTACCTTGGCTAGAGTTAGATATTGAAATACCTCACCAAAAGATGTTGGAAGAGGCTATTGGTCTAAAAGATAGATTTGTAAAGCATAGAGATCAAGACGGTAACGGTGGTTATAGACACAAAGGTTGGCGTAGTTTATGTATTCATGGTATTGACGCAGAAAAAACAAATCATTTTGAACAGTATGGTTATAAAACAAATAATGAAACTCCTTATAACTGGACAGATATAATTGATAGATGTCCTGTAACCTACGATTTCTTTAATAATGTTTTCCCGTTTAAAAAATATTATAGACTACGTTATATGCTTTTAGAACCTGAAGGTTTTATTACTCCCCATAATGATAGCGATGTATCAAAGTTATCTCCTATAAATATTGCTTTAAATCACCCAAAAGGTTGTTTAATGAAAATGCAGAAGCACAAAGGGTATGTTCCATTTGAAGCAGGAAAGTCTATAATGTTAGAGGGAAGTAAGATACATGCTTATGTAAATAATAGTAAAGAAGATAGATATCATATTATTGTTCACGGTATTAAGTCACAACAGTTTGAAAAATTAGTGGAGGATAGTTATGAGAAAAATGGGACTTAATAAAAACTACGTTGTTGGTATTTATGATGATGTTCAATTTTCTAATCACCTCACAAAAGCACAAAAATTTAAGGAAATTACAGAGTTCTTCACTAGATTTAAATATTTTGGACCAATCATAGTAGAAAAATCAGTAAATGCAGTATTAGATAAAGCATTAGAGCATAACGTTGATTATTGTATAGTTCAGTCGGTAGGGCATATTATAATGGAATCTACTTTCTTTGATCATATAGAGAAGTGGGTTGATAAGAAAAACTTTTTTGTT
>Ga0181400_1001281_pt1 | contig 10455 bp, 12 predicted proteins | sample 23SPOviralmetaG_FD_130129 | JGI IMG/M metagenome (GOLD analysis project Ga0181400, IMG submission 130129) | Marine viral communities from the oligotrophic San Pedro Time Series (SPOT) site, San Pedro Channel, CA, USA - 23 SPOT_SRF_2011-06-22 | ecosystem: Environmental > Aquatic > Marine > Strait... | reverse complement strand
TGTTCAAAAACTAATTGGAATGAACAACTAAATAGAAAAAACTTAGGACAACAAATGATGTGGGATGACTCCTCAACAAATAGATCCAATAAGGGTGATATTTTGGCAACATGTTTTAATCGTGATAAAGTTGATTTTTATATAATTAAAAAAGTTCTTTCACCAGATAGTAGACTATCTACATGGAGTGATAGTATAGGGCACTCTAATAGAAATGTATTATATATTGATTCATTAAACTATTCTATGAGTTGGAATGAATGGATTAATTTATGTAACTATTCTTCTGGATGGTATTGTATGGGAACAAAAAATGCTGGAATAAAAACACAAAAAAATATAATATCACATCTTTTAGAAAATATTTAATTCAAAATTTAACTTTAAATTTCAACTTACTTACATTTTTTTGACTGGATTATATTTTATAGTTTCTTAAATTGATTTTTGTATAACCATCCATTATCTAACTATGAACACCACAAACGCAACAACCTACATTTCCAACATTGATGATGAGGAATTCCTTATTCGTCTTGATCGTCTTAGGAAATTCAAAAGTCGTCCTTCTCAAGAAATCGATATTTTGTATGATGACACAAATTTCACAAGCAACTGTGTATGGAACTTGGATAGTCAACAAGATTTCGTCTGGCAGATTATTCAAGATAATAAAATCTATGCAATAGTAGCAGACGGTCATGGAAATTCAACTGTAGTTAATTGGTTGCGATCTAAACATGATACTTATTTGTATAGTGTTTGTAATTCAGCTGAACCAACTAAGACTCTTGAAGCAGATTTAGAAAATGAAGTTAATACTTATGATAGTGGAGCATGTATTTCAATCATAAGAACTAATATGACAAATCATATTGAAGTCTTTTGGATTGGTGACACTATGACTCAAGTATATATGAATGGAGATAAAGTTGCTCAAACTGAATCTCATACTTGGGAAGTTGAATCTGAATTTCATCGTAAACTAGATCAAGGTGGAGTTTTCAAAAAAGAAATGATGCTTACAAGACTTCCTGAAATCACGAATAATCCACATATGACTATGGCAGAAGGATTTCGTTGTGATCATACACCTTCTGATTATAGAGGTTGTGATAACTTGCAAATGACTCGATGTGCCGGTCATTGTGGAGTTACTGGTTATAATTATGGTCATCTAGAGGTGTGTTTTACACCAGATGATGATATTAAAATTATTACCGCAAGTGATGGAGTATGGGATGTAATTCATGAAAATGAATCACTAGCAGAAATAATCACAGCAAGTGAATTAGTTGATTTTGCCGCAAAAAGATGGTGTGGTAATTGGAACTATGTTCATCATGCCGAACATAAGTGTAAAAAGTGTAAGTGTAAGAAGCCTGATGAACAAGTTATTTCAGTCCAACAAGGTATTCCTCCTGATGACATTTCTGTATCACTAATTCATCTTCCAAAAAAATAAGCTAGTGTATCAATATTTATTACATTTAAATTCTAATTAAATTTTTTTTATTATATTTTTTTCTTTTATAATATAAATGACACATGAATCAAAACATCTAGATTATCTAAAACATTTTAAATCAAAAGATCTTAAATACAAAATTAGTATTATGAAACCATTGCGAGTTGGAACCGATTGTAGTGGTATAGAAGCTCCATTACAAGCCTTAACTGTATTAAATATACCATACAAACATATTTTTAGTTGTGATAATGATCCACATGTTATTAAATCTATAAAAGCCAATCACAAACCTAAACATATTTACGATAATATTTTTGAACGTAATGCTAAAGAACTACCACTATTAGATTTTTATGTTGCCGGATTTCCTTGTCAAACTTTTAGCACTTTAGGTAAAAGGGCCGGTTTTGAAGATACTCGTGGCACCATATTTTTTGAATGTTATACTGCTATTAGGAATACTAAACCTAAATTTTTTATTTTAGAAAATGTTAAAGGACTTATTAATCATGATAAAGGAAAAACATTTGAAGTTATATTAGATCAACTCAAAAAATTAAAAACATATAATATTTATTGGAAGTTATTTAATACTAAGAACTATGGTGTTCCTCAATCAAGAGAACGAATTTATATTGTTGGTATAGATAAAAAATTAGATAAAGGTTTTCGTTTTCCAAAAGAAGTATCATTAGACATAACCGTAGCCGATGTCATAGAAACATATGATGATATAGATCCTAAATTTGGATATTTAACAGAGCATAAAACTAAACTAATAAATGAATTACAAGAAAATAAAAAAGTTGTTGATTTAAATAAAAATTGGTCTATGAATCTAAATGTTTCCAATTATAAAAGATGTGGTCCTATGTTAGATATTTGTCCAACACTATTAGCCGGTAATGGTGGTGATTGTATATTTTATTTAAGTAGTATAGGACGCCGATATACTCCACGTGAATATTTAAATCTACAAGGCTTTGGTGATTTTAATCAAGATGTCTCAAATTCTAAATTATATAAACAAGTCGGTAATTCTATGAGTGTAAATATATTAGCTTTTATATATAAATCAATTATTTTAACTACTGATTTATAATAGATTATTTAATTTATTTACACAATACAACACAATTACTTTATATAAATTGATTTTAATTATTTAATAAATAATATTTATGTTGAACTATATTTATCAAGTATTACAAAAAACTTGTCTTACAAAAGATATTATAATTAGTATTATTAATCAACTATCTAAACATAAATGGAACATTATTACAAGAAAAATAAAAATTCGAATAAATGCTTTATCTTTTAATGTAATCAGTATATTATCGATATATGATTTAATATTACCTAAATCAATTGAAAATAAATATAAAAAACAGTATTATATAAAACATAGTAAACCTTTATTACCGTATAGTATTAATATTATAGAAATAAATGAAAATAGTTATAAAGTTATAATATATGAAAGAAATAATGTATCTAATAAATATGTAACATATTTTAAAAATGGAGCTGTTATATGGGATAATCATATTCCACGACACTCTATTATGTATTATACTTTATAGTTATTTAAATTGATTTTTCTATAAATCTAATTAATACTAATGGCAAAAAAGCACCGATCTAACATGTTTATTATTTTCATTATCTTCATTATCACATATTATTATAATGTTATTAGACAAAATAGAAATATTCGACACAGAGTTTATAGATAATTTATAAAATAATCTTATATATTTAACTTGTTTAAATTTTTTTTTGATAAAGTTTTACTTTTTAAAATTGATTATTATTATTTTCTCAATAATAATGTTCAAAATAAAGTATTCCGATATATTAATTTTAATTAGTGTCCTTATTACATATTATTTTATTAATGCTGAAGATGATTTAGATACATTCAATAATTTTGATCATATAAAACATAATAATATTAAATCTACATTATATACTACTATTGATTTAGATTATATAAGACCTAATAAAATTAATTGTGATAAAAATAGTAATAATGGCTTATATTGCTGGGGAGGCCATAAACATGAAAGAGATTTTAATATAATACTTAAATGTTATCAAGATATTTACTCTATTAACAACGAACAAGGTAATAAAAGATTATGGGATTTTTATGATAAATTAAATAATCATAAAACTATTTTATATGATGATGTTGGAAGCATAGTAGATAGTTCAACAATATATAAAGATTCACAAGGTAATAATATAGTCCATTTTAGTCCATGTATTTATATTTTAAAAGCATTAAAAAATTTTGATAATAATAAACCATTTTCTACACAACATCATATTAATAGATATGATAATTTATAAAAATGTATATTTACTAATAACTAATTTTTATTTTAATTTTACTTTAATTTTTTGATAAAACTTTTTTCTAAAAAGTTTATTTAAATTGATTACTCTTAAATTCATTGATAAGTAATGAAATTGTGTTGTTATATACCACATAGTAATAGAAAGAAAAAATGTATTAAATGTAAGAAAAAACTAATAAAATCTACTAATAAGTATTTATTAGGAAATCTACCAAATGAGATTATTCAATATATATTTAAATTATATCTAAAATCTAAAAATATGTATTACTATTCAAATGTTTCATTAGTATCTAAATATTTTAATTACAATTTTAATATTTTATATAAATCATTCAAATGTATATCTCATGAAAAAATGGAAAATTTTAATAAATCTATTTATTATGTAAAATCTAAATATTATAATATAAAATTTGCTAAACTATATTTCCACAAAACTCAATATAAGTTTAATTTATTATTTGGTGAAGAAAATATGGAATTAGCAACTCATAAAGTTAATAATGTTGTTTGTGATAGATTAAATGAAATGTATAACTTACCACATTTTGATTTCATTATTATCTAAAATTAATACTTTAAACTTTTTAGAAAAAAGTTTTATCAAAAATATTTAAATTCTAAAAAAGTTTTTTAAAATTATAAGTTCCCCCCCCCTCCTCATTTAATTAAATGAAAATTAAATAGATTTTAAATGAAATTTAAATAAGTATTTAATTACTTAAAATTATATATTTTATATAGTATAATGGTGTATTATGAGTGTCAAAGATGTGGCTATAATACTACTTTGAAAGGAAATATAAAACATCACTTAAATCGCAAATATGTATGTGAACCAGTATTATCTGATATTAGTATTTACAATATGAAAAGTATATATAATTTAAATTTAAATAAAAAAAATCCAAATGAATCCAAAATGAATCCATTTGAATCCAAAATGAATAAAAATGAATCCAAAAATGGATTGAATAAATTTAAATGTGATTATTGTTGTAAGTTTTACTCTACTAATAGTAACTTACATAAACACTTAAAAGTATGTAAACATAAAAAAAAATCATATGAGCAAAATAAAATTACACTCTTAGAAAAAGAAAAAGAAGAATTGCTTAAAACAGTAGAAAAATTACTAATAGAATGTAGTAATAAATCTAATAATACAATAAATTCAAATAATATCAACAGTAATAATACTATACATAATACTATAAATATTAATAATTATGGTGAAGAAGATACTAAATATATTACTAAGGAATATATAGTAAATTTATTAGCTAGTAAACCTTTTAAAGCTATACCAGAGATGATTAAACATACACATTTTAATAAGGAACATCCTGAAAATCAAAATATAAAAATTACAAATAAAAAAGAGCCCTATGTAAAAATAATGAAAAATAATAAGTGGTTATATCAAGATCGTAAGAATACAATAACAGATTTAATAGATAAACAACATTTAAAAATTAGTGATGAATCAGTTGAAAAAAAAATAGAAAAAAACTGTAGCATAATACAAAAAAATAATATTGAACGTTGTAATGAGTTATATGTAAATGAAGACGAAGATTATTTAAAAAGGTTATATAATGAGAGTGAGTTAGTTGTAATTAATAATAGCTAAACTTTTTAAAAAAAAGTTTTATCAAAAATAAACAAACAAACTTTTTTAGAAAAAGTTTTTTAGAAAAAGTTTTTAATAACAATTAAACATTTTCTTCAAAATTAAACATATTTTTTTTTATTATGCGTATAATTCTTTTTTGTGCTATTTTTTTACTTTGATTCTCATATTCAACTTCTACATTATTTATATCTGATACAAAATGTAAATCGTAAATACTATTTACCATTGCTAACATATTATCTAATAATGTTATATATAATTCTTTTTTTGAAATATTATTATCTATTATTTTAAATAAATTACTATATTTACTTCTTACATATTTACATTTTTCAAACATCCTCTTAATTCGATATGCTGTTAAATTTGAATTTTTATGTTGATCCATAAAATTAGGTAAATTATCTGATTTATCTAAAGCGTAAATTATATTATCTATATCAATTGCTAAATCATCCAATTCTTTTGTAAATCGGTTATCCATTTAAATATATTATTATTAAAATCAATTTAATTTGTAAAAATATATATTATATATATATATGATTGATTATAAGGAAAAATATTTTAAATATAAATTAAAATATCTAAATTTAAAAGGAGGTTCATTATTTGTACCACCATCAGAAGCACCACCCTCAACATCATTATTTACACCACCAACAGTAGCACCAATGTCACCAGTAGCACCAATGTCACCACCACCACCAACAGTAGCACCAATGTCACCAGTAGCACCAATGTCACCACCACCACCAACAGTAGCACCAATGTCACCACCAGCAGTAGCACCAGCACCACCAGTAGTAGCACCAGCACCACCAGCAGTAGCACCACAAACACAATTATCACCACCGCCACCAGAAACACAAGCAGTAGCAGAAGCAGAAGTGCCACCAGAAGATAAAGCACTATTAAATAAAATTGATGAAACACTTAATTCAGATAATTCAGATAATTCAGATAATTCATTAATTATGGTAGCAGGTGGTGTTAGTGCTACAGTAATACTTGCGACTATTGGATATTTAGTATATAAATAGTTTAGTTATATAAATAATTAAATAATATAATTAATAAAATTTTAATTACTTAAAATTATTTTTCATAAATTTATTTATATGAAACGTTTTAATAATTTTTTTTTAAAAACTCCTTTGAAGTATGGTCTAAATCCAAGTGATATTAATGCTTCATTTATCAGTAATAATCGACCAGTAACTATTTTAAATGGAAATCCTAGTTATATTAATATATTAGATAGCTTATATGGATATAATTTAGTTCTTGACATAAAAAAAGATTTGAATAAAATAGCTTGTGCTAGTTATAAACATAATTCACCAGCTGGTGTATCTTTTGATAATGATGTTTATAATAGTTTATATAATGCCCGTAATTGTGATAGTTTATCTAGTTTTGGTGATTTTATAGCTGTAAATGATGTAGTAGATGAAAAAACCGCAGATTATTTAAAAAAAGAAGTATCTGATGGAATTATAGCACCGGACTATGAAATTTCAGCATTAGAAATATTAAAGAATAAAAAAAAAGGTAAATATATTGTATTAAAAGCGGATTTTAATAATAGTTGGACTGAAGATACACAAATACGGAGTTTATATGGAACTGAATTACAGCAAACACGAACTAATATTTTTTTAGATAATAAAATAACACATCCATATTTAGATTCTATTAAATTAGGTTTTAATACATGTAAATATACTCAAAGTAATACAATAGTTATTGTTTATGAAAATAAATGTCTTGGTATTTGTGCAGGACAACAAAATCGTGTTGGTTCAATCGAAATAGCTGGAACTAAACTAAATAATTATATACAAAAATATAATTTAGAAAATAAAATAGATTACAATAAATTAATTTTAGTTTCTGATAGTTTTTTACCATTTAAAGATAATATAGATATAGCACATAAATATAATATTAAAACTATTGTCTCTCAAAGTGGTAGTATAAGAGATAATGAAGTTATTGACTATGCTAATAATTTAAATATAGAATTTATAACATTCAAGGATAGATTATTCTTACATTAATTGGGAGAATGGTGAGGACCAGTGGCACCATCGATCTTTGGGGTCGCTACATGTTTGATTTGCCTGCTGCTCCCTGATCTCATCACACACAGGCACTAAGTTAGGTTCTACGCGCACGCATGCTTCCCATATACTCTTGTCATGATCTTGATTTATCTCCTCTATTGTTTTCCCTTCCTCGTTGGTGGCCTGGATTTTCGGTTTACGGTGCTGCTCTCCTCGTGGCACAGTTCTTTTAGCTGTAACAGCCACGTCCTGCCTTTCGGCTCTGCCTATGGCTTGTCGCCGACTGTGTTCTATTTGGCGAATAAGCCTAATTACCTCAGCCGCATATATCGTTGTTTGAGCTCTTTGACGTTTATTATCTTCTTCAAGTTTTTGTGTTCTTTGTTTTTGCTTTCGATTTACTTGTTTCCCTGCGTTTTCCATAAATTCTGATATCTTCTTAACTCTATTTTCTGCTTCCTGGCGTCCCTGTTCTGAAGTTTCACTTTCCCTTTTTGCAGCTTCACGTTCTAAAAGGAATTTATTGCTTTGTCCTTCTGCAAACTTTTGTTTGTCTACTACAGTGTCGCGTGCAAGTTCTGCCAATTTGCGCATCTGTATTTCAGTCTTCCGTTGTCTTTTTTCTTCTTCTAAATCTTCAGATAGTTTTTGTTTTTCTTCTTGATGTTGTAATTTTTCTGCTTCTGTAGTAGTAAGTGCCAGTTCTTTAGCGTTGCGTTCTGCTACTGCAGCCTCCAGTTTTCTTTTTTCTTCTTCTAAATCTTCAGATAGTCTTTGTATTTTTTCTTCTTGTTTAAATTTTTCTGCTTCTGTTTCTTGTCGTAATCTTTCTGCTTCTTGTCGTAATCTTTCTGCTTCTTGTGTTTCCCCTTGTGCGTTTGCGTTTTCTAAAGCCTTGCGTTGTGCTTCTGCATCCGCATGTGCCTGTTCTTCTCGTGTTTTGCCTTCGGCGAGTGCCTCTTTTAAAGCATTATCTGCTGCCATTAGTTGTTGATTTGCTGCTATTAGTTGCTCTTCTGAAGCCTTGCGTTGTGCTTCTGCATCCGCATGTGCCTCTTTTAAAGCCTCATCTGCTGCCATTAGTTTTTGTTCTGCAGCATTGCGTTGTGCTGCTTCATTATCACGTCCTGTTACTGCAGTATCAAGTGCCAGTTGTGCAGCCTCGCGTGCCTGTTCTGCATCCGCACGTAACTGTTCTGCAGCTTTGAGTTCTTTTTTCATTTTACTGTCATCAGTTCCCCTTGTTGTAAAAAATACTGTGCTGGAAGTTTTCTGTGATTGTGCGTGTATTGGTTCTTCTTGTGGTTTAGTATTAAATCCATCATTTAATGATATTGATGCTAAATCTAATGATTTTATATTATATAAATCATTTTCAGACTGAATTTTTTTTGGATTTAATAGTGAGTTTGAATCATTTACTAATGGAGTTATTGGTTCAGTTACTTGTTGATATACAGGTTCATTTACTTGTTGAGTTATTGGTTCTGTTACTGATTCAGATACAGATTGAGTTACTTGTTCAGATGATTGTTCTAAAGTTAAATTTTTTTTAGATTCATCTATTCTTAACTTTTCAATATAAAATATTGATGATATTAATGTTATAATTATACTAATTCCTCCATAAATAAATATATTACCACCTTCTAATTTTTTCTTATTTTTATTTTTAAAATTATAATATTTATTTTTATATTTTATGTATCTATCTTTATAGTGTCCATTCATTATATTATATATTAATATATTAATTTATTATATTCAATTATTTTAAATTTATATACAAATATTAATTATTTATCTAATAATTCTATTAGTTTCATATCATTATTATTTAAAATTTTATTAGTTTTTTTAACTTTATCATCTTCATCTTTTTCTTCTTCCTCATACTCTGTTAGTATGTTATTTTTAATTTTATTCATATCATTTTTTACAGGATTATTTTCTTCTTCATCTTCTTCCTCATCTTCATTATCTTCATCATCTTCATCCGTATATTTATCAAAAACAGGCATATCATCTGGTAATATTATTTCTTCTTCATTTATTTTAGTTTCTTGTAAATCTTCTGTTTCTTGAATATCTTCTGTTTCTTGAATATCTTCTGTTTCTTGTAAATCTTCATTTTTTTAGCTTGTTTTGTATCTTGACTTTTTGAATCTGTATTTTGATTAAATTGTATATTTATATTTGGTTGTAATTTAGATAAAATTTTCTCAGATATTTTATCAGCTATATCAAGTTCACTCATTTTAATTTTATCAATATCTAATTCATTTACTTTTAAATTATATTTTTTATTTTTATTTAAATATGTAGTTAGTTCATCTAAATCTTTTTTTGATATATTTAATAATACTAATAATAAATCAAAATAACCTAAAGTATTTAATATTTCTATTTTTTTTTCAATCTTCATATTTTTCATTTTATTTAAACTTTCTTCCAAAATTAATACTTTTATAGATTTATTATTTTTTAATATATTTAATAATTTACAATACATATATAAATATTGTGTTTCCACAACATCTTTAAAAATACCTTCATCTATTTGTTTTAGTATATCTTTTATATCTGAGTTTGAGTCAAATAATTTACTCATAATTTCTTTTATTTTATCTAAATCACTAAATATAACTGTGTAATCCATAATATATATAATATATAAAATATAAATTTTTTTATATCATTATAATATATGAATCATTGTAAATATATATTCCTTATAATATTATTAATCTGTTTATTTTTATTATTTAAAAAAAGTAATAAATTTACAGGTGGTAATACAAATGATAAAAGAACAAATAAATCAGCAACTGAACTAGATAATATGATAAAAAATGGTAGTTTGACTGATAATCAAAAATTAGAAATACTAAAAAAAAATAAAGTAACACA
>Ga0181400_1001280_pt1 | contig 10459 bp, 9 predicted proteins | sample 23SPOviralmetaG_FD_130129 | JGI IMG/M metagenome (GOLD analysis project Ga0181400, IMG submission 130129) | Marine viral communities from the oligotrophic San Pedro Time Series (SPOT) site, San Pedro Channel, CA, USA - 23 SPOT_SRF_2011-06-22 | ecosystem: Environmental > Aquatic > Marine > Strait... | reverse complement strand
ACAATAATAAAAACAATCAAAATTACAAGCATTTTTCCACTTATCAGGAACTTTACCATTTACTAATTTAATAAAATGAATTCTTTTTTTAGGTATAATAATTTGTATTCCTTTATCTTTCCATTCTCTAAAATAACTTGTATTGATTTTACTTGACTGCATAATCATAATAAATGGTTTATCATAAATTAATAATTGTTTCATTATTTCTTTTGATTTACTGAATGGAGGATTACTAACAATTATATCATATTCGTCAGGAGGTTCTGTAAAAAAATCTATTTCTTCATGTATTACATTAAATCCTAATTCTTTTAAATAATTTCCACTATTACCATCTCCGTAAAATGCTTCCCATATTTTTTTATTTGGTATGTAGTTTTTAATATCTTCCCAAGCATATTTTGGTGTCATAAAATCATCATGTTTCATAAATCCTTTATTTGTAAAAGTAGCCATACTAATATAATAATATAAAATAAATTTTTTAATAATGTCTTCTCATTAAATTATTATTATTCATGAAATTACCACTAAACATATTTTCATATTGTGATTTTAATATTCTTTGTTGTGGTGTTAATTCTTGTGTTGTTGGTAGTCTTGGTGGTCTTGGTATTTCAGGAGGTGGTAGTTCCATTTCTAATTCAGGTTCTTTAACTGGTTCTACAGCAGGTTCTTTCTTTTTTCTTGAAACTCTTTTAACAAATACTACATTAGTATTCGGTTCAAATTCGTCACTATCTTCGCTACTTTGTTCTACAATTATTTTTGTTTTCTTTTTACCTTTTGGTTTAGGTTTTTCTTTAATAATTTTAACTTCTTCTTCTTCTTCTTCTTTAAGTTCTTTTTTTATAACTTCTGGTTTTATACCTAATATAGGTTCTGTTTCAGTATTCAACTTTTCTACTTTATCTTCTAATTTTTTAACTTGTTGTTGCTTTCTGATAGCATTTGCTTTTTCTCTTGCCTTTGCTAATCTTTCTAATGCTTCTGGTGATAATGGTTTTCTTGGTTTTCCATTTTTATTAAGTTTAGTGGGTTTAGCACTTTCTGTACATAGTTGTTCTTCAATTGTTTTTGGTTCTTGGATTTCAGGTTCTTGGATTTCAAGTTCTTCTTCACTCATTTATTATAACAAAAGAAAAAAAATTAGAAAATTAAATATCTATTATTTTTTCTAAATATATATTAATGACTAATTGTTTAAAATGTGGCAAACCATTAAAATTAATTGGAATAGAAAGAAAGAATGGAAAAGGAAATTATACAGATTGGAAAGATAATGATAAAAAACCGAGAGAATATCATAAAAAATGTTATTTAGAAGAACAAAAATATAAAGATTTTTATTATAATTTTAGCTTCGTCAAATCGGACGAAGGGCGATAAAAAAAATACCCTGCTCTAAACGAGTAAATAAATCTGGTCGTAATATCTCGCTCTTGATAAAGCGGTGTAAAGCATTTTTTTATAATTTATATGTGTGATGTCTATGTATAAATTATGTTCTGTTGTTTCACCCTGAATACTATGAGTTGTGTATGCGTGTCTTAATTCACATCTTGTATTTTCTGGTTTATGTAATACAATTTCTCCATTAGAATAATTTTGTGTATTTTCAGTAATGTAATACTTATCAAGATATTTATACATTTCTGTAAATTCATCTTTTCTTATATTTGTATGTGTTAATATCATATCATCTACAGAGTAATCTTTTATCTTTTTTATTTTTTTAAAATTATTTATTATATATTCTTTTATTTCTTTGGAACTTACAACAGGACTTGCCGCCATCATTTTTCTAATTTTATTTAATAAGAATAATAATTTTTTACATTTTACTCTGTGATTAGTATTATGTTCCTCGTAGTAATCAAAAAGTTCTTTTTTAAATGGTGTTCCATCTCCAATATTGTCTAACTGAAATCCTATATCACCACACATAATAATTTTACAATGATTAAATCGTTCCATTATTAGTTCCTTACTTTCATTAGACATCATACTAACTTCATCAATAACAAGTGTATTATAATTTCTTGCTATTGCCCCCCATCGTTCAGGGTCATCTGTTAATAAATTATACCATACATCAACTTTAACATTATATTCTTCTGCTTTCTTTCTTGCTAATTTCCAACTTGGAGCAAAATATTTAACTTTAATATTACCTTTGTCTGTTAATTGTTTATGAGTTTTACCTCCTCCACCAACTCCTGTATGTAATTCTCTTAACACAAATGGTTTAAATTCAGCTTCACAATTCCAAACGAAGTCGTGATAATAATTAGAACAATACATACCAGTATCTAAATTATTTTTTATTTCTTTTGGTTCATCACGAAAAATATTTAAACAAGTATAATTACCTGTATAATAAATTCCATCAACACAAACTCTAATGATGTCATCATAATCCATAGACATTAGTTGTTCCATCATATTAATTCTTGTATAACTTTTAATAAATGAAGCAATATGAGTTAAATGTCTATTAGTATCTTTATTAATTAAAAATCTAACTTCATCATCATAAGTTCTATATTTATCTTCAGGTAAATAACTAATTAAATTTTGTATGTAGTCTTTTTCGGCGTTCATATAAAAACTTTCTTTATCGCTACAACATTCCATAGTTCCAACAAATTTAGCATACCATCTTGTATTTGTTTTTTCTCGGTTGTCATCTACAATATTTAACCATTCTTTTTCTTGGAAATCAAAATCTATGTGATGTCCCCAACAACCTTCAGTTATATCAAAATATGCTCCTTCACTTTTTAGGTATTCTAATTCTGGACTTGGATAAGGATTACCATTTTTCCATATTAACATTTTTTCATTTAATTTTTTTAATTTATCTGGTAATACTAAATTAGCAATAGTATAAATACCAATACCAACTATTTTATCTGTTTTACGAAAGTCAGTAATTTTACCCAAATAACCTTGATAATAATTACACATATTAACATTTCTGTATGCTTTCACCATATCCATGTGATTTAAATTTTCATATATTATTTCCTCATCATCTTCATCTTTTATTGGTTTAAAATCAATTGTAAGATTAGCATTACAAGACGCACGAATGTATTGACTTAAATTAGTTTGTTGTAAATCACAGATGTAACATTCGTTAAGTCCTACATAATTTTTAAATTCATTTGTAAATTCATTAAAATCTTGTTTTTGAATATATGTATTATTTATAGTAGAAATAGAACTAATGCTATTATTATTTCTTTTAAATATAAAGTATTCATTATTCTTTCTTAAGTCATTATACATTTGTTCCATTTCCTCACAAGAAATTTCTTTATTTTTTTTATTAATAATTTCATTATGAGTAAATCCGTCAATATGGTTTAATTTTGTGTTAATATACTCAAATGTTGTTAATTGTTTTTTATTACATTTAACTTCTATTAAAGGATCTAATGTAGCAAATGGTAATTTAATAATAATATTAATTTGTAATTTATCAGCAATACTTTGTAATTCTTCTTTAACAACACCTGTTTCTCTATACTTTTCTTCTAATTTTCTCGCCACATTTAATTTAGATGTGTATTTTTTTCTTGTTCCTTCTGTTGTAGAATTATTTGCTTTGTCTTCACACCAATTAATAATAGGCACAAATAAACAATTAGTAGTTCCTTGTTTAAATGCTTGTGCTATTCTTTGTGGCTTAATATTTTCATCTGTTGTAATAATTAATCTGGCATTAGGATATTCTTGGAAAATTTCATTATAATCTACATCGTGATATAAATTGTAATAGATGTCGCTATTTTTAGAATCTAAATCAACTACAAAAGTTTTAATAATATTTCCATCTTCTACAAGTGATATTCTAACAGACCCAGTAAGTCCTTTTAATTCTTTTAATTCTTTCCAAATAATACCGCTTTTAGGGTTATCAATTTCTATACTACTTCCTTTTGCTTTTTTAATTTGTGATTTTTCATAAGCAGTTTGTATTCTTTTAGTTGCTTTTTGTTTTACTTCCTGAACTGATTTACTAAATGTTTTTTTAGTAATATTAGTTTCAGTAGAAGTCTTTAATGTCTTTAATTTATCAGCAATTCGTTTTACAGCATCAATACGCTTTTCTTCTATATCACCTTTTATTGCCGTAAATGTTCTGGCATTCAGTTTTGATTTAATTTCATCTAATAATTTTTGTGTATCTCTTCTAACTTTTTGATTTTTAGATAATCGGGGCATTTTATTATATGTTAATATAATATTTTTCATTTTTTCTATAATTAATTAAATATAGAAAATTCTCTTTATATCAATTTTAATAAAATCTATAATTAATTAGTTTTTCCTAAATAAATCAATTTTATTTATTTTATAAAAAAAAGAATAAATAAAAATGAAGAAACCGCTTCAAACTTGGTAGTTTGTAATAGGTTCATAAATTTTCTCTATTTGTATATGTCCGTATCTTGCTAAAAATGAATTTTCTTTATTTCTCATATTAGGGTCTGCTCTATATTTAGTCATAATGCGTCTTACATAATCACTATTTAAATTTAAATTAAGTTCTTGATTAATATGATTTACAGAAGTATATTTACCTTCTTTAAATGATTTTGTAGAATTATCAAATATTATTACTTTCCATTTATACGCCTTTACATTTTGAGATCCTTTTGGTCTTCCAGCTCCTTTTACATTTGTTGAGCAATGCCCTTCTAAAATTGTATTTTCTACAATACTCATATTTTTCTATAATCTATATATATATTATTTTAATTTTTTAAATCAATTTTTTTTTTATATAATTATTATAATGGAAAGAGTAATACCTTTATCTAAACATAATTGTTATAATTATTATAACACTAGAAAAGAACATTGTAGAGAGAATTATTTAGAAAAGAAAAGAAGAGATGCTATAGAAGAACAACATAAAGAATACTATAAAGATTACTGGACTTTGTCACTTTGGAAATCTGAAAATATGAGAGAATATAAAAATAATAAAATAAATAATAATATAAATAATGAAACTTGAGAAAGTTGTTAAGAGTGACGCTAAAGGAAAAAAATTTACGGCGGTTTTTTGTATGTGTAAAGGAACTTCTTGTTGTAAAGATGGTGATAAAAAGAAAGTTCATTTCGGCGCGACCGGATATACTGATTATACTATTGGAGCAACAGAAGAACAACGCAAATCATATTTAGCAAGGCACGCATCAGGTAAGACAGCAAAACCTGATACTGCTAATGCTTTAAGTTATTACATTTTATGGAATACAAGAAGCAGAACTAAAAATATAGAATTATTTAAAAAAAAATTTAATCTTTAATAATATTAAATGAAAGCTAAGTTAGTTAAGTTTGAAGACGATGGTACACAATGTAAAAGGGATATAGAATACTTACGACGACACCCTGAATGTGGTATTAGTTTTATACAAGATAAGCCATTTAAACCTGATAATCCAAAACATAAATTTAGACCAATTGATAGAAAATTTAGTATAGATACATTGAATAGACCATTACCAAAAGAACCAATTATTCCATCAGCACCACCAATAGGACAAGCAGGAAGACAAGCAAAAGCAGTTGGTGACCCTGTTAGTGAATTTCTTCCTCAGGATTATACTAATAAATATACTCTTACTGGTAGAAGAATATTAGAAGATTCACCACATGGACTTAATACAGATGAATATTTAGCCTCTAAAATATACAAGTCATTACCGTCAAAATACGAAAGAGTATCAACCCGTGAACCTATAGAAATAGAAATGGATGATTTACGAACCAATAGACCTGTGGGAAATTTAGAATTAGAAGATTTTGGTGCAGGTGTAGGAATAACAAATGAAAGACCACCACCTATTATACAATCAAGAATTAGACCATTAGCAGACCCAAGAGATACTGAATTTGCAACTCCAAGAGGCTCGACTAAAGAAGAAGAAAGTATTCGTAAAAGTAAAGGTAAAGCAAAAGTAAAACCAACAGAACAAGAAATGTTTCCAATAGATCCAGATAGTGAAGAATTAGTATTTTTAAATGAAGTAGCAAAAAGATTAAGTTCTGGCGAAATAGATTTAACAATACAACAAAAACAAAATCTCACAAGAGAATTATTAAGTCGTGGATTCTCAAGAGAGAGAATACAAGAATTATTAGATAATTATGAAGCATATGATCCAGCATTAGAAGAAGCAACACGTGGCAGACCAAGAACAGAAGAAGAAAGACTAATAAGAAGTCTACGAAGTGGTATTCGTTCTATACCTACAAGAGATACTAATTTATTACCATCAAGACAAGAAGAAATCGATATTCGTGAAGATACACCACTAACTCGTGGTAGAACTGATATAGCGAGAGGTAGAAGTAGAATAGAAAAAGCATATGATAAAGTTGCTGGTAAATTACCTGAAGAATTAAGAACTCTTTCTGGAAGTGTTAAAAGAAATGCTCAAGATTTTAATGAAAATATTAGAACAAGAAGTTTAGAAGCAATACAAAGTATAAGAACAACATCTACAAGAGTTTTCGGTCAAAAATATACAGGAATAATGACAGGTGAACAATTAGAAACAGAAATGGGAACAATTACAGCACCAGAAGGTAATATAAATATTAGAACCCCAATCACTGAAGAAGTAACTGGTATTCGCTCAGGTGATTTACAAGCTGGATTAGATTTTGAACCAACAGGACAAGCTTATGCAGAAGGATTTTATAGAACCCCACCTGAATTATCATATCGACAAAGAATTATAAAAGGAGCATTTAGTAGAGAAGGGGCAGTTGGTGGTGTCGGTGCTCTTGGTGGTGTAGCAGCAGGTATCGGAGTTTCAGCTCTTATGCAGAAAGCAGGTGTTAATAATCCTGTAGCTGTAACAGCAGCTTCTGGTGGTGCTGGTGGAGTAGTTTCAAGAGTTATTACTATGGCTGGTTCATCACTTATACAATCTGGAGAAACCGCAGCTATAGACGCTGCTACATATGCATCAATTCGTGCAGGAACATCTGTCCTACGTGGCGGAGTAGAAGGTGCAGGAATTGGTCTTCTTTTATTGCCCTTTGATATGATGTTAAACCAAGCTTTTGTAAATCTAACAAATTCACATGAAGCATCTAATATAATGAGTGGAACCGCTATAGGCGGAACGGCAACAGCTTTAACAACAATAGGATTAGCATCATTGGGTGCGGCACCAGAAACATTAGGTATGTCATTAATAATTGGTGGGTTAGCTGCCGTCGGAACAACTGTTTATGGTGGAATATCAGGAGCACAAGAAGACCAAGCAATTAAAGAAGCAAATGAACAAGCTCATAATTTAAGAGCAGTAGGAATTGCTCGAAAACAATTATTATCAACTTTACCACAACATAATTATGATATAAATAAAGCATTTACAGCATATCCTGATAAAGAATCTCTCGGTGTAAATGATGAAACATGGCAACAATTTTTTGACACAACTGGTAAAATATTTAGACAAAGACCATCTAATACTCATGTTCCAACACCACAACACGGAGGACAACAAGACCCAGATGCTAAAAGAGTTAATGATTTATTTAGTAAATATATCAAACACAGTATGATAAATATAGCTTGTGCTGAAGGTGATTGTACTGATTTACAAAAACAAGACCCAGGCTCATTGACTTTTGAGGAAAAACAATTTTTAAATGATAAAACAAATTCTACATGGAGAACACAAGGCGATATGCAGGTAGAAATGAGTATGCAAGAAATGAATTATACAAGACAAAGAATAGCTGATGCTAAACAAACCATGTTAGATGAATGGAATAATAATCAAAAAATAGCAAATCAATTAGATCCTTATTTAGTTCAAACAGCATTTATGGATCCTAATTTTAAAACACAATATGAAACTGCTATTAAGTTAGATAGTCAACAACGAATTACAGATGCCTTTAAAAAAGACCAAACTAAAATAGAACAAATGCCTAAAAATATAAGAGATATGGCGAATTTAGACCCAGAATTTGATAAAGTAATTCATCAATATTACAATGTGATGGAAAACACATCAAGCTCTATGAAAATTTCTATACCCCAATTAATAGAATTACAAGGTCTTACTGGTGAAAAACAAACAAGTAAGTATGAACAATTTCAATTTGATAATATGAAACAAAATCAACAAACAGTATTAGAAGCAAAAGAAATATCAAGTGAAGAAGACCAAGTAAGACAAGCAGATTTTTATGATATAGACCAAGCGTATTTAGAAACAGACCCAACAGCAATTAGTCACTGGCATCCAACAGATAGTCAGATATTACAGGCTCACGCTGCGGGTATGAACCTTAACGAATATGTAAATTATATGCATCAATTATCATTAGGTAAGGCTGGTGACTTTACAAAATTACCAAAATATACAGATGAACAATTACGAGCAAGTGGACTCTTAGATTATTCACATTTCCAAGACGAATTACAAATCGCAGGTTATAGAAAAGATTTATATTTATACGATCCAAAAACAAGACAATTTACATTAAACCCTAATGTGACAAATTCAGCACCTCCATCAACACAAGAATCATTCATATCAAGATATACTCCAAAATATTTAATAGAAGCACGAAATAAATATGCAGATATGGTTCATGGATTAAATCAAGAAAATCAACACGAGGTAGATAATTATAACACAAATTTAATGAAAGAATTATCTTCATATGGAAAACATTATGATTCGATAGTTGCGAGTATAAATAATGAACGTCTTTATCAGGGAAGAAGTGACCTATTGTTTTATGATGTAGGTAGTATATATAATCAAAATAGATTAGAATTTAATCCTATTAATGTTAGTGAGAAAACAAAAGCTGAGCAGTCGTTAGATACTACACTCCAACAAATGAGTTATGAACAACGATTAATCCAACAAGAAAAACAAGAAGCTCTGGAACGCTACGATGTAACAGCACAACAATACTCACAGGTTAAAACTGATTTAGTTAATATGGGAATCAGAGACCCAACTCAAGAACGAGTTCAGGCAAGAGTTGATGTTGTTAAACAAGAAGCAGTTAAAACTCAAGCTGTTGCTCAACCTACAACTTCTTAAGATTTAGTTTTTTTTTACATTCTAATAAATATGGTTGTTCTAAACAGAGATTACTGACAAATCTTTTATCTTGCTTAAATTCTTGTTTTATTTCTCGCTTTGGCATTAATATTTGTGATGATATTGGTATTCTTGATGGGATTATAATATCTGGTTCTGAAGACAACGGAAGCATATCCCATGATGGTAAAAAATTGTTTAGAGAATGTGACCCAAACCAATCACTTCTACTAACGGTCTGTGGAACTACACGAATATTATTAGCGTGAGGATACATGCTATTAGAAAATGACACTACATCAAAGGTATTAGTTCTGTATATTGTTGTTTTAGAAGTTTGAGAAGCAGGTATAACTGACATACTGAATGGAGTCTCGCCTGGGTTATATACTACCGCTCTTTCATTAGACATTCTTCCAACATAATCTGCCAGCGTTCCACCTAACGAGTGACCAGTTAAATCTAAATTATTATATTTATCTTTTACAAAATTGTAATGATTAAGTGCTTCTACAAATCTTGGATGAGGAACATCTGTTCTGTGTTGTCCAGCTAATATAGAAGCGTCTGTATTTATATCATCTAAATTGGTTGGTCTTGTTCCTCTGTATGCTAATATTGCGGTTCCGTCTGGTCTTATGAAGGTAGAGGCATTATTATTAGAGTATTCTGGGTCAAATGTATAATTTTCTAAATAGGTATCTAATGTTCTTTGTATTTGTTCTGCGTCATTATTGTTATCAAAATAGTCATATGAAAGTTGAGATGCTATGGCAAACTCATAATCATTAGCGTCCATACTATCAAGTATTTCTTCGTTACTCATTTAACATAAATATATATTATTTTTTTATTTATTAATATTAAATGAGCGAGAGAAATGATTTTCATTTATTTATACAAGAAAATGGAACATGGATATTAAGTTTTTGTGGAATTTTAGGAGCGTGTATGAGTGGGCTAACTATTTATTTTTTAAAAAGTAGATGTAGTCATATTCGTCTTTGTTATGGTTGTATAGATTGTATTAGAGAACCTATACCTGTAAGTGTATTAGATATAGAAGAAGCGAGACCGGTAAATTAAATATATAAATGTAATTTTATAATATTTTAGTTCTAAAATTAGACCTAAAATGGTATAAAAGAGTTTAAAGCGAAACTTGGACGCTTTTTATAAAAGTTCATAGAGGGGGGTATATGGCGATTAATATTTTTTTTATATTTTGTGACTGACGAGACCATAAAATTAATTTTTTTAAAAATTATTAAAAAAATTAAGATGTAGATAGAGGTGAAAAATGGAAAAAAGATATGTGGGGGAAAAAAGAAGCATACCCAGGGGGGATT
>Ga0181400_1001276_pt1 | contig 10466 bp, 13 predicted proteins | sample 23SPOviralmetaG_FD_130129 | JGI IMG/M metagenome (GOLD analysis project Ga0181400, IMG submission 130129) | Marine viral communities from the oligotrophic San Pedro Time Series (SPOT) site, San Pedro Channel, CA, USA - 23 SPOT_SRF_2011-06-22 | ecosystem: Environmental > Aquatic > Marine > Strait... | reverse complement strand
TACCCCCCTTACCCCCCTTTTCCCCACTGACCCCCCCCCCCCCCCCCGAAAAAACCCCACCCCTTCGGGCGCGGCCGCTAGGAACTGAGTTACTCTTAGTATAACTCGTACCGCAGGCAGTCCTGTTCGTACGCTTCTAGGTCGTCCACGTCGTCACGAAGGTGGTCGAACGTATTGACAGCGACATCACCGCCGACATCCGCACGTGGATACGCAGCCTGAGCTTGCTCCAGCGTGTCGAACATATCGACGAATGACTTACGGGTCTGCCCAGCGAGGACAGAGGAGCGCGGATAAACTCCGAGCTCGTAGACGGAAAAACCGCCGTATTCGTTGTGTTCTATATGGTTAGACATGACCTGCATACTGACAAACAAAACAAACCAATGCAACAAAAAACTGCACCTGATGATAGCCAAAGATAAGCATAGCAGAGCTATGCAAAGCGCAACAAGTTGCGCTTATCTTTGGCTGTCTCGGAGCGAGCAGGCACAAAAAAACCCCGCCATCTCTGGCGGAGCTTGTAAAGTGTATCTGATTAAACCTAACGGGCTCTTCCCTTACTGCTTGGGTCTTGCACTAAGTATGTATGAAAATGACATTAATGAGGTTCGAACTGTCTCCGCAGGAGCTCGAAAGCTTTGATCCTTTGGCATAGTATTTAATCAGATTGCAGTAAATTGTATAAATCCGCCGCCCCAAATCTTGAGGCGACGGAACCATGAAACTAACCTTCTGGGTTAGGAGATTCTGGCTCTTCCTTGGATGGAGATAAACCTATGAAGTTTTTGGTTTTGTCGACGAGGTCAGCGTATGCTAGCGAGAGCTCTTCGTTTGCCTTAACTGAAGCATCAAGTGCTTTGTTGGGAAGCACCGAGCCGATGCGAGAGATAGTTTCCTCCAACTCTTTAATGCGATCTTCAAGTTGAACAATCTCGTTGTTACGAACAAGATCGTCACGATCATCAAGGACACTATCGATCTCATAAGATAGATCAAGGTCGTTGACCTCGTCCCTGACGATGTCGCGGAAGTCGTAATTATCCAACGCGCAGTCGATGCTTGATTCGAACTGGTTTTCGATGTGATTGCTAAGAGCATCATGGAGTGCATCGATGTCTAGCTCGGCTTCTGTATTGATTTGAATTTTCATGGTATTTTATTTAGTTTTGTTAGTCTTCGGCTGAATGCCTCCGATACAACTACAGTAGCAGACCCCAAACCTCGGTCAAGTACATTCGTATAAAAAAAACTTTTTTTTTAAGTGCTCATGTGTGCAGCCCTAGCAAGACAGCCAAGAAGAGGAGCCGTAGGTTTAGTCGAGGAACGAGACCGACTCTTGTTGGCTATCACCCCGTTGCCCCCTTCCCCCCTTTACCCAGCGAACCCAGGACCCAAGGGCAAAGAAAAGCCCCGCCATCTCTGGCGGGACTAGTGATTATTTACTTCTCAGTAGTTTCATATATTTTTCCCAAAGCTCGTCATAGTCTTTATCTTTTTCACGATACATTTCTTGCCATCCTTCACGAGTTTTCTTGCATTGTTCGTATGTTTTATTTTCGACGTTGCGGAGGATCCTTAGCTTTTCGTTTTCTTCTTTTAGCGCTTTGATTTCTGCAACCCTGTCCTGGTTGCACACAAACCGATTCACCTCTTCGTTGAGTTTTAGTAATGCTTCGTCTAATGCTTTATGTTTCATGGTATATATTTTATTTTGTTAGTCTTCGGCAGACTGCCTCCGATAGAACTACAGTAGACCAGCGATGCCCCATGTCAAATAAAAAAAAACTTTTTTTGAGTGCTCCCATGTTCACCATTAGAGAGACAGCCAAACGCCAAAGCAAAGTATGATATAATTGCGAAGCATCATAGCTTTGCGACGTGTTTGGCTATCATCAAGGGGGGGGGTGGGGTCGCAAGTGCAGTCGCCGCTGCAAATGTATATTCATCTACTACCCCAAAAAAAAATACCTACCTCAAGGGGCTTCCGACCTTGCGGGGCGCTGCTTACCAGGGTGCTTGGGTTTATTTTTTCTTATGTCCTGATTTCCCAGGTTTACCGTTGGGTCCGTTGTTACGGCCTCGGTTTGTTTTCCTGAGCATAACTCGCAGGTTCGAAGGTTTGTTGTCCATAGGGTTACCGTTGCGGTGATCTATGTCCTTGCCCCGAAGTGCTGCTGCCCCGTATTTCTTGACTGCAGCTCTCCTAGCTCTATTACGAGCGGCTCTGCGTCTCTTTTGATCTGGACGGCTTTGGTAAGCCTTATCCTTCATCTTAGCTACTGTATCTTTTCTGGACATGCTTCGTATTATACCACACCCTAGCACAGCTTTGTTATTTATGAGCACAGCTTCGCCATTCACGAAGCACGGACTGCGTAGACCATAGAGGTCGGACTAGGTATTATCGATCATTCATCCTTAAGCAGCAGCGTTATTTTATATTCTCCTTCATGGTTGCATCAGGGAGAATAACCCAAAGTTCGCGGAGAGCGCCAGTATTCCTACTGGAGCTTGATCTCGGCGAGCTGCGTTCGTAGTTTAATGTCTTACCAGGTGCTACCTGAAGTACCGTTTGCACCCTTGACATTGGGCTTGCACTAGGACTATGATCTTTGTATAGTATCATAGTAAATTCATACTTTTTAGATAAATGCAAGAAAAAACTGAAAAAAACTTACTTCAAGGCGAGATTGCTTCTGCGGTGCAGGCGTACGCGGAGGAGATGCAACTGAAGAAGGTGAAGTCCCTGTCGGTGTATGATCCCGAGAAGGTGGCTAGGGTGCTGTATCTTTTCAGTACAGGCAATACGCAGACCAGGATAGTAAAGAAGTACGGAGTGCACAGGAATACAGTTGTGAACATTCTGGTGGAGTTCGCGGATCATTTGAGCAGGTTCAAGGAACTCGGGGGTAAACTGGCAGCGAAGAGTTACATGCATCTAACTAGCCTGGAGGAGGACCTCATACAGAAAGTGCGCGAGCGCATGCAGGATGACCCCGAAATGAAAGTCAGTTTCAAGGACCTCAAGGAGCTCAGTATAGCGAAGGCTAATGCTGCGCGGGAAGCATTGACGGCTCGCGGGGAGGCTACAAACATCAGCGAAGAGCGCAAAGTGTACACGCAGGAGGACTACGAGGCAACAATCAAGGCTGCTAGGGATAGGATAGAGCAGGCAAAAACAATACAAGCTGAAGTTCACGATGCCTAGATCAATAACAGATCCCAGCTATGACCCGATCTACGATCAGCTCAAAGGTATTCTCGGGGAGCATTTCGAGAACTACTGCTTTGTAGTCATGGACGAAATCGGAGAGATCTTCTACGACTACAATCATCTGCCTGCAGGGAAGATGCTCCTGCATGAAGCGCAGAAGGAGATCAATGCGCATAATATTGAAATTGAGTGGATTGAAGAGGATCCCGAGGAGCCAGAAGAAAATGATTGAATTCACAAAGCATGCAATCCTGCACCCGCCGACCGACGAGGAGATAGTGCTGCTGGGGGAGAAGGACCCGAAATTGTTGTCCGAGTTGCACAGGGCGCACGAGGGTAGAATACTAGCATCACAGGAGGATCCCCTGCGGTACGGCTTTGAGCTACCTGGTTGGGGTAGGATCAGAGAAGCTCTGCAGGACTACAATGAAGTGATTACATTCGGCGGGAACAGAAGTGGGAAGACCACTGGCTGCGCTAAACTTCTAATGCAGGCAGTAACTAGCTGCAATGACGGGCATGTAGTTTGTTTCAGTCAGAATGCAGATACGAGCGTCAAGGTGCAGCAAAGTGCAGTATGGGAGATGATGCCGAAGGAGTTCAGGAAGAAGACAAAGAGCATAGATGGTTACATAAACTACAGCATGCAGAACGGCTTCACTGGCAGTAGTTTTATCTTCCCTGACACCAGGACTAGAGTAGATTTCAAGACTTACACGCAGTTCAGCAATAATCAGACGATACTGGAGGGTTTCGAGTTCGGGTTCAACGAGTGCAATGAAATGAATGCATTGAACATAGGGGCATGGTTGGACGAGTACCTGGGGGACGCTGCCCTGGTGAATACATTGAGATTTAGACTTGCTACAAGAAACAGTCGAATGCTCCTCGGCTTTACCCCCATTGATGGGTACACCCCCTTCGTTTCGGAATACCTGAAGGGTGCAGAGACACTGCAGGTTCGCGAGGCTGAATTGTTACAAAAGGACGTGCCCGTGCAGCAGTACAGTCCTAGCAGGGACGCAGGTATAGTCTATCTGCACTCCGATGAGAACCCTTTCGGCGGGTACGACCGCATAGCGAAGGATCTCAAGAACAGTCCAGAAGATGAGATACTTGTGCGTGCTTACGGAGTTCCCGTGAAGAGCATGACATCTCTGCTACCCATGTTCAGCACTTCCGTGAACGTGCTTTCAGATGAACCCAACAGGCACGGGATGCAGATGCCTGACTTCACGGACAAGAAGCACTACACTTGCTATCACATTGTGGACCCTGCTGGTGCCAGGAACTTCAGCTGCATCTGGGCGGCGGTATCCTATGACAATGTATACATTATCAGGGAGTGGCCCGACAGGGATACTTACGGGGAGTGGGCTATTTTTGGAGATCCCAAGTGGAAGTTCGGCCCAGCGGCAAAAAAGATAGGACTTGATATAGGCTCCTATGTTTCACTGTTCGAAGAAATCGAAGAAGAATTGAATATTGAAGTGCAGGAACGCGTAGGGGATAGTAGGTATTTCGCTAGAGAGAATGAGAACAACGAGGATCTATTCACCGTATTCGCCGATTATGACATGCATTTTATTCCCAGTTCTGGCAAGCACGAGGATACTGGTATAGCCGCTCTGGACGAATGGTTCGCCTATAACCCAGATGCAAAACTTGACAAAGCGAACAGCCCAGTGTGCTATATTGATTCTTCATGCAAGAACTTAATCGACAGTCTATTGAATTATTCCGCGCAAGGAAAGAGCGACGAACCCCTGAAGGACTTCTTTGACCTAATGAGATACTTGCGCATGATGAATGCTGGAGATGGACCAGATCACTACGACAAGGATTTACTTCAGCAGCAACCCAAAAAAGGAGGATATTAGTGAAAGAAAGATTAACAACCCTAATGAAGAGATACGAAACTGAGTACAGTTTTGAGGAGTCCCTAGATATTGCAAAGGACAAACTAGATAATTCCATGATAACTGGCTCAAAGAAAAATACGTGGATTAACGAAGAAGGTGCAGAAATACTTAAGACGGCGCTGCATGTTCCAGAAATCGTGCCGAAGCATTGGAAGGGGCAGGTCATCAGGTTTGCCCCCAACAAAAGCTACGTGTATTGTAAGTTGGAGGGTCTTGATGGCGTTGTTCCAGTTGTAGTCCCGCGCAGATTCAGGGATCACATGCTAGGAAAAAGAATCAACATTGAGGAAATAAACGATGGAAACCCCAGCTACAGGTACATCAAAGAAAAGCTATTTGATTGATTCGGAAGAGGACATCACTCTTGACGAAGATTGGATTAACGAGCAGGTCGATAGATTGTTGGCCTGGGAGCTGATGACTCGTGCTTTAACTCTTAACACCGAAGAGGTTCCTCCAGAAAAATTATGTGATATGATAGGAGTGCCAAAAAATTACGTTTTTGAGGTAATAAAAAAAATTAGCAACAGATGCCAGAAGACTTCTCCGACTCACTAACATACTTCACTTCAGAGCCGAAAGTATCCGCGCTTCGCCGCGCCTACGATCAGACGAATCTAGAACTGGAGCCCTTTTTCGATCAATGCAGGGAAGCCTATGATGATAGGCATAACATATGGCCTGGTAAGAGCCAGGATCTCCGCAAGCATGGAGCCGATGCATTCCCCTGGGAGGGAGCATCCGACATGGAGTGCCATGTCATTGAGGAGCGCATTACAAAACTGGTAGCATTCTTTATGACTGCATTGCGCCGAAGTAATGTTCGCGCGTACCCGACGGAGGGAACAGATGCAGCCCGCGCAAAAACCGTATCCAGCTTTTTGAAGTGGATGGTTTCTTCTGGTTATATACCCAGGTTCATGCAGGAAATGGAATTGGCTGCTAATTACCTGCTGGAGCGCGGAATATTAATCACCTATGTAGGGTGGCAAGCTGAAGATCGCAGAATTATTCAAAGACTTAGCCTGGACCAGATACAGCTCAATGCCCCCGAAATAACTGAAATGCTTGAAGCGGGAGATGATGAAAGCGTCATTGGTATGCTGCAGTCCGCTTACGAGGGCGTAACGCAGAAACGCGCAAAGAAAGCTCTAAAAGAATTAAGGAAGACTGGGTTCGCTGAATTGCCAGCCGTGCGAAGAACTGTAGATGCCCCCGAAGTGCGCACTCTTGCTGCTGATGGAGATTTCTTGTTTCCTAGCTATGTTACCGATCCGCAGCGCAGTCCTTATTGCTTCTGGAGAACTTACTACACAGCGCAGCAGTTAGAAAATAAAGTTGTCACGGAGGACTGGAATGAAGATTTCGTGCAGACTGTTATTGATCGTTACAGGGGCGTAAATGTGGACAGTGTTGAGGTCGAGCAGGAAGGTCGAAGGTTCAATTTTACAAGCAACAACACTACCTACGAAGCGGACGAACTCATAGAAATCGTGCATGCGTACCAAAGATTGATTGATCCAGAGGATGGATCCGAGGGCATATATTGCACTATCTTTCACAGAGAGTTCCAGTCCAGCACGGAGACGGACTACGCTAAATTTGAACTGATGAACGGATACGATGACTACCCAGTTATCGTCACTAGACTTTCGAACAATAGTAAACGGCTCTATGATGCAACTTCAATTCCAGCGCAACTGAAGGGATTGCAGCAGCAAGTAAAGGTTGAACGCGACACTAGAATTGATCGCAACAGTATAACTACACTTCCCCCTATACTGCACCCCTTCAATCAACCCCCGTCTAACTTCGGCCCTGGTTCCTTGATCCCGCGCAGACGTGAAAAGGATTACGAATACATGGATCCGCCTCCAGCCTCCTCAGCTGAAAGCAGCATAGAGATGGAAAATCGGATGGAGAACCAGGCAAATCAACTGACTGGACTAGCTGATGATGAAATAAGTACAGCTCGTAGGCAGTTCTTGGTGGACAAGTTCTTGAAGCATTGCTCGGACGTAATAAACATGTGCTTTACTTGTTTTCAGCGCTTCGGGCCTGACTACGTGTACTTCAGAGTTACTGGAGCGCCTGACCCCGTCCAATTCCAGAAGGGATCCCCTGACGAGAACTACGATATTACAATATCCTTTGATAGTCTAAGTACCGATCCAGAGACTCAATCCAGCAAGATAGAGCAGATGATCAGCTTGTTGAAACTGGATAGGGGTGGACGCGTGAATGTTGACAGTCTTTTGACTGCAGCAATGTCCAACATTGATCCCGTCCTTGCGGATACTATCATGCAGGAAACAGAAACCGCTTCACAGGAGATCCAGAATCAAATACTGGATGATCTATCCAAGATTTTTGCAGGTATAGAGATGCCAGCTAGACCTAATGGAGGTCAAGTAGCTTCTCAGCTGATACAGCAATACGCGCAGCAGCCTGACATTACTGCTAAATTGCAGCAGGATCAAATGTTCGCGGAGAGACTGAATAAGTACGCAAGTCAGTACACATTCCAGCAGCAGCAAATGGTCAATGCTACTGAGTTCGGGCAACTCGGCACTGAAGCCGCTAGAGTTGGAGAGATACAAACTCAGGGTGCGGAGTAGTTATGATACCAGACGACATTGAATCCCTGAAGCATCACGAAGCATTCGCTTCTCTTGTGCAGTCAATCGTGCAGATGCGAGAGGATTGCATACAGGATTTGCACAAAGCCGACATGGAGGTAATTCAACAGACTTCAGGTAGAATATTAGCGCTTGATGAAATTATAGAACTTTGCGATTGGGAAGTTTTAAGGAATAGATTTCCTAATTCTTAAATCGACAAAAAAGTAGTGCTATAATGCATCATCGCCATCGCTGGCGCAAAAAGCGTTATTATGAATGAAAGTCAAGAAGCAGCAATCGCCGAAGCTGCACCCAAGCAGGCGACCAACATGTCATTATCACAGTTCACCAGGAGCAGAGCGGGTCAATTGACCGCGCAAGCAACTGAGACTACAGAAACCGCAGAGGAGGGTCAGGTTCTTGGTTCGGAAACGAATCAAGTTGAGCAGGAGACTGCTGAAGCACCTGAAGCCGTTGCAGAAGATAATAGCATTAACGAGGATTCCGAAGAAGAAACTTCAGTGGAGGAGTCCGAGCAATCGGAATCAACCGAAGAAGAGACTTCAGAGGATGTTCTTTCTCAGATTGAATTGGATGATTTATCCGAAGATGACTTGCGCGAACTATCCGAAAAACTCGGTAGTCGTGCAGTAGCCAGATTCGGTGAATTAACAGCAAAGCGCAAAGCAGCAGAAGCTGAACTAGAAAAACTCAAGGCGCAAGCCAAGAGTCAAATCACGCCTGAAGTTAAGGATTCGGACAACCCGTACAAACATTTAGAAAATATCGATGAACTGCAATCAGTTGCAAAGCAAGTCGAAGATGTAATTGAATGGGCCGAGGATCTTATATTCAATAGTGATGGATACTCAGCTGATGAAGTAATTACGGAGGTCGAGGGCAAAGAAATGACCAAGTCCGACGTAAGAAAGCACCTTCAGAATGCCAGGAAAGCCGAAAAGAAATTCATCCCTGCACAAGCTCAAAAGATTCAACGCATCCAGGATGCGAAAGAATCAGGAGAGAACCTAATTGCCAAGGCAAAAAAGGAGTTCAAGTGGATGCAAGATGACAATGAGGTAAATTCCAAGTACAATGATATGCTCAACGATGAGCGCTTAAAAGGACTTGATAAGTTCGACCCAGAGGTTTCAGCTCAATTACCATATCTTCTTGCGCATGCAGCAAACAGCATGTTCGGAAGAAAATTGGTACAAGATGAACCCAGAAAGGGCAGGCTTATTCCTCCTTCCAGCACTCCTGCATCGGCTAAATCCGAAAAGAAAATGCCCAGTGCCGTTAAGAGTCTAAATAACGCATCCAATCAATTTTTGCAAAGCGGCAAGAAAAACGACTACATTCGACTCAGAACACTTCAACTATCTCAATAATATAATAAAATGTCATTATCTAATACATTCTCCCCTGCACCTACTGGTGTAAATACACAGGGTTCGTCTGTATCCAATCGCGAGGACCTCACTGATGTCTTGACCGTTTTGGCTCCAGAAGAAACACCTGTTCTATCATCTGCTTCCAAGCAAAAAGCAAACAGCACTTTCGTTGAATGGACTGTTGACACTCTTGCTGACGTAAGCACTGACGGTATCTCGGAAGGTTCCGATATCACTTCATTCACGGACAAGTTCTCAAAGCGTGCTCGTCTTGGCAACTACATTCAGAAGTTCCGCAAGGATTACCTTGTATCTGATCTTCAGGAAGCTGTTGACTCGGTTGGCCCTGCTAAGGTTGCTCAAGCTGAAGCTAAAGCAATCCGCGAGCTAAAACGTAACGTAGAAGCTACTCTTATCTCTGACAACGAAATGTCATCAGAGGACGGACAAGGTACTCCTTACAAACTTCGTGGTCTTGGCAAGTGGATCCAAAACGGTGAACAAGCTGTTAACCCTGTCCCTTCTGACTTCCGTACTAGCACTGATTCTCTGCACCTTACTGGCGATTTCAGTGAATCGACGCTGAACAACCTTATCACTGGTATCTACCGCGAGACTGGATCTACAGAGAGCTTGACTCTTGTTGCTGATACTGCTCTTCGTCGTAAGATCAGTGACTTCGCTCGTTTTGGTGCTGAGGTTAATGACGGATCAAACCCTGGTGTTCGTTCGGTTAACTACAATGGTAACGAAGCTCAAATCACTCTTTCGGTTGAAGTATACCAAAGTGATCACGGCATGGTTTCTATCGTGAACATGAATCCTGACACTGCCCCTGACACAAGCAACAAGGACACAGGATATCTCATCAACCCTGAGTACTTCGGTGTTTCTGAATTGATTCCAATGGGAAGCACTCGCCTTCCAAATCTTGGAGCTGGTGAACGAGGCTATGTTGATTGCGCACTTACATCTCTAGTGTATCATCCGCAAGCTCACGGTAAGATCACTGCAATCGCTTAACCCTTAAGGAAAGGAATATAATAATATGTCACTTCTAACCATAAATGAATTCCCCAAGGGGTCTTTCACTGACGAGATCGTCATTACACCACAGGATTTCACTGGCACAACTGCTGCTGCTGAAACCATTGAATACAAAGTTCCTGCTGGCAGTGCTGTAGTAGGATGCGGAGTAAAAGTTGTCACTCCATTCTCGGGTGCTTCGCTTAGTGCAGTAGCACTTGATGTTGGCGAAACCGCTGATCCTGACGGATATATTGACGCAATGAACATCTTCACTGGAGGCGAT
>Ga0181400_1001275_pt1 | contig 10469 bp, 27 predicted proteins | sample 23SPOviralmetaG_FD_130129 | JGI IMG/M metagenome (GOLD analysis project Ga0181400, IMG submission 130129) | Marine viral communities from the oligotrophic San Pedro Time Series (SPOT) site, San Pedro Channel, CA, USA - 23 SPOT_SRF_2011-06-22 | ecosystem: Environmental > Aquatic > Marine > Strait... | reverse complement strand
GTCGTGGTTCATCAAGAGTGGGTTCAGTCCCACTTTCAAACCTTCTTCCGCATTGGCAATCTTATCTTCGATCCACCAACACTCTGTGTCTTTGTATTTATACAGTGCTTCATCCTTATCTGCACCGCAGTCTAGAAAAACATATTTCTCGAATACTGAGGGTCCGAAAACTTCGATGAGATTTTTGACACGGAGTTGCTGAGCATACTGGTCATTTGTCATCGATGTTATCAAGTGAAAAACATATCCGTGTTCTTCGTGGAGTTTCTTCACATACTTGATAGCATCTCTCAGAGGTGGAACTTTCCGAATCGATGCAGACTCGTTAAACATCCGAATCAGTTTTTTAGATTCTGCGATGTCTAGACCGTATCTTTGTGCCATGGCATAGTTGGACTCGAATCCTTCTCGTTCCACATATCCGTGTCTAGACATCCATTGACAGAACGAGTAACTCCAATCTAAGAGTACCCCATCACAGTCTGTTAATATCACCTTCTCTTTCATTCTTTCTCACCTTCATCAGATAGTCTACATGGTCTAGGTTCAACGCTTGCTCGTCGAATGCTTTCATCATATCACAGAAGTTCTCATAGAGTTCGTCCTGTATATCACCGAATGCGATCGCCGGTGTCTTCTCGTATCCAATCACTTCGTAGTGGTTGTCATAGAAGACCTCGTGAATCTCATGCGTTGGCACTGGCGCCTTCGCTCTGAAGCATACTCTGTAGTTGCGTATCATACATTTCTCTCAGTTCTAGGAACCCACCGATCCAGTCGTCACGTTTCTCGACAAACATCTGAGTTCCGTTGTTATATGCAACCAGTGTAACAAGTTTAGTCACTGGGATACCGGTTCTCTCTTCAAACATCACCGCATATGCGGACTCTTGCATGAAGTAGTTATTTATCTGGTCACGTTTTTTAGGCCAGTTGGCAGTCTTCCAATCGATGATCGCCATCTCGCCATCAAACTCAGCAACAAGGTCGACCGTCCCAGCAGTTCGCAAGTGATGGGAAAACAACTGTGCTTCCACCGCTTTGACTGTACCGAAGTGTTGGTCAGCAAATGCTTTGAGTCCTGCTGCCGTTTGCATGTGAATCGGCATAGGTTTGGTCTTGGGTTCTTGCCCCAGAATCCAATCCTCCATAATCTGGTGGACAGCAGTTCCACGAGTGGTTGCCATATGAGAGACTCGGTTCGCCTCTTCCTCACCAACTCTTTCCCGCCACTTTTGTAGTCCAGCATTTTTGCTCTGGTCAGCACTAAGAACAGTTGTCACCGATGGGTAGGGCGTTTCGATACTGCCATCTTCGGCAGTATAGTGTCGCACTCCATTGATTTCGATCTGCTCTAGTTTGGGCAGGTCAGTAATGAGGTCTAGGTTCAATCCGCTGCTTAACATCCGCAAAACTCCCTAGTGCCTCCACATACAGAGCATCTGCTCATTGAGTGAAAACCTTCGAATGTGATTGTCCATGTGATTGTCATAGTTTATACCTTTTTCCTGTGTACATCGGTTCTTCCTGCTTTCTCGCCGTAGGAACCTTCTTTTGCCATCTCACTCCGACCTCGGCGAATCTTTTGAAGGCGTTGTGGGTCCAGTTCGTTAACCTCTTCGATCACTTTCTTGACCGCAAGGTATTCCTTTTCCCTCTTCAGTGTTGACCCGTAGGACAACTTCTCGTTTACTATCTCATAGAGTTCGTAGAGTTGACCCCTGTCCAAACCCTTGATGAGTGCTATAGCATCACCATGATAGTTCCTCTCGTCATAGTCTCGTGCTTGTCGACGAGTGTAAGTCTCTCGTGCTGCCATTATTAGGCGCTCCACTCGGTATGTGCTTCCTGCCACTCGTTGTAGACATCCCACTGCACATCAGACATAGCATCCCATGCGTCGTCTTCTTTGCCTTCCTTCCAATCGCATTCATCTTCGTCCCACATCTCGCCGATGTCTGGGTGCTGTTCAAAGAGGTACTGCTGGAGGTCATCAGCATCAATACTGTTGTCGGTATCGATACCATCAGCAGTGAAGGTTGTGACACCGATGAAGTTTGGCATTTCGTCCTCGTAGGTCATCACCAGTTTTACATCTGGGTCGACCTTGCCGATCTCTTCTGCGATATATTCCGCAAGCGGGATAACAGGACCCCATGCTGACTCGATGTTGATGTAACACTCATCGTAGTCGTTTGGGAATGCCCACTTCGCACCGACAGCATCGCCTGCATAGACACCTTCGGGTACTATCCAGAAACCGTCCGAGTCTGCTTCGTAGAACAGTCCGGTTAGATGCTTGTTATCGGGTAGTGCTTCGATGCGGGCGATGATGCTATCCCACACTTTTTGACCTTCCTCTGAAATCTGGACAACTGCCAGACTGTTGTTTACGTTATTCGCCATGTGTATTTCCTCTGTTTGTATTTGTTGTTTCTTTCATCTCTATTAGTATCCCATATTCCGAACTATTAATCCAGCCAGAAACCTTAACCAAATCAGGCACTTAGAGACATCTCTCGCCAGTCCTCGATTTCTTCGATTTCTAAGTTAGGTTGTGGGTCAGATCTAGACCAGCATTGGGCAACGCATCTCACCTCGTAGGGTTCGCCATTTAGGATGAACGATGCGTCAGGTAGGATTGCTTGCCAGTACAGACCGAAGTCGGATGGCAGTTTTCGATGGATATCGTATCGCATCCACGATCTTGGTATGATAAAGGATACCATATCGCCATACTGAGCACAGTGGTCGAAAAACTCTAGTGCGAGACCACTCGATCTACCGAAAGGCGGATTTCCTACAAAAGCAAGTTTTGGAAGTGTACCGAAAAGGGGTTCATGCTGGATGTCACTCTTCTCTGGTCTCCACTGTAAGAAATCACCCTCTAGGCAATCAGGGTGGTTCTTCTCAATGTCCAATCCGATACGGTTAGCAGTTGGGAGGCGTTCGTAGATGAATCCCTCACCCATGCTGGGTTCGATAACATGGTCATAAGAAGATAGGTCATAAAGTTCGTCAACCTTTTTAACAAAACGTTCTGCGACCAGTGGGTTGGTATAAAACTGGTCCAGATCTTTTGCTGTGTCGATGTCCGACATTAGTTTCTCCGCATGTTGGCGATATCTGTCGCCTGCTCTTGGTCGATGATCGGCACAGCATTTGACTTGTGCATTGTTGCGATGCCCTTGACCAGTGTACCGGTGTAGGTCTTTTTCTCGACCGGTGCGGTGTTGATGGTATCTGAATCCACAGACTCATAGGTGACACCTGCATCCCGACGGTAAGTTACCATGGCATTGGACTTCTGCCGGAATGCAGGTGCATCATACTTTTTATACACTTCGCCAGTCGCAGTCTTTTTCTTGATGCGCCGACCAGTAAAGTCGTGTGTCATAGATCCGTGTAACATTATTGAAGTTCTCCGATTTCGACATTCTCGAGGTCGGTATTCTGAAAGATAGCAATTGCTGCCGCTTCTTGAAACTCTGACCAGATAACATCTGACATATCATTTCCCGCATCTATAAGGTCACAAAATATTTCGATATAGTCGTACATTTATTTCTCTCTTTCTCTAAAACTTATAATATAGTATCCCACATAGGTGATTATTAGTCAAACGGAAAACCTTAACAATATCAGTGACTTAGAGCATCATCACTAAACCGAGGAGTAGTATCCATCCACCGACATATATCAGACAGAAAAAAAGGAGGACACCCAGCATAAACCAGATGACCTCCCATAAACATTTTGGTATCATCCACAGGGCGAGGACGATGAGAAACAGACCGAACAGAGAGATCATTTTTCCTCTTGTTGGTCGTGGACGTGGAGTGCGATCAAAGCATAGTGTAGGACTTTAAGCAAATCTGCTCGATTCTTGCCTTCCTTTCTGCCATATCTCTGGACATACTTGAGCACATTGCCGAGACAGAATCCTTCTCCGTGTCCGCAGTCAAGGATGAAGTCAGTCGATTGATATTTTGTTTGCGAGTAGTGCTGGTCGTAGGTGCCGTCAACGTAGTCTTTGAGGGCGATGAGGTTTTCGTATTCATTGAACTTGTACTCTATTCCGGTTTTTCTTGCTTTCTTAATCACAGTTGTCATCAGTAATCTCTTCCTGGTTGATATTGGTCACGCACTGCTGCCAAAGGGTCTTCCCATTTAGCAATCTTGCGTGTGTCTTCTTCATCTTGTTTTGCGACAGGGACTGCAGTATCCTCTAACAGTGCATCGATATAGTCGAGCAAAATCTTTCCCATCGACATGTTGTTTTCCGCCGCATACTTTTTGAATGCCGCATGCTTATGATTAGCAATGCGGATATTGAATAGTCTTGTTTTTACTGTTGTCATTATTTTACCGCCAGTGTAAATAGGATTGCTATCAGTAGAATGTTTGTGAATGCAATCTCGATGGCAAGAATGGTGTGATACCATACCCATCGTGCTTTGTAGACTTCATCCACATGAACGTTCTGCCCATCGGGTAGTTTCTCAATCATCTTTTCGACAGGAGACTCCTCAACAGGAATCCCCATAATCTTATCCAACCATTTCAAGATATTCACTCCACCATTCTGGTACATCACGATTGGTCCAAGACATCTTGAACCGTGCTTGCTTAGTTGCGTAGTAGTGTCGGTAGGAACCGATCACGTTGTCCGTATCGATACACTCTGGATTCGATCCCATCGCAAGTGGCGATGCTGTGAGTGGACCGTCTGGAATGTTCTGGGGTGCTTCACTGAGCATCGTGAGCAACTTCTGCTCACACATGTGCACTTTACCATATCGGTGTTGATACTCTTTACAGAGAGCAACGAAAAGTGAGTATGCCCAGTCGTAGTTTGCTTTGGTCTGCATTATCCAAACAGTACAAGGATGTCCCATGTGCACTGGTCGATACAGTACAGACTCTTTGACTTCATCATCGAGTCGCCAGTATTTGACCATGCGTTTGCCAGACTTGGATGGACGCATCTCTAGAGTACCGTCGATCATTCGATGAGCAGTACATAGCATCTGTGCTTCTTCGACCGGCATCTTGACCACATGTTTATCACAGTGGGCGATGGCGCATTGATAGGGCGTGTCTTCTAATATAAATCTATTCATAGGAACCATTATAAGGATGTGGAATCAGTTGTCAAGTTCTTTGTTTCCGATCTTCGGAACGCCCCGAACATCTTCGCCATAGAGATACTTCTGGTACTTCACTTGTTTCTCTTCGTCGGACTCATCTGTGTCAAGGTCGATATAAACATCTTCATCTAGATTCACAGTCGATACCTCAAAGTCTTCGTCATCAGGCAGGGGGTCTTCATAGACCTCATAGTCATCAAGGTCGACCTTCACAACATTTGATTTGACAAGGTTATCATCGATGTCCACCACATTCTCTGGGTCGACTTTGAGATTGCCGTCCTCGTAGAATATCTCTGAGTGCCTCTGCTGTTTGAAGTTGAGTGTTGCCGCAAGTAGAAGAACAACGGCGAGGGGGTCAAAGACAAGGACAAGCAAAAGGATAACTGCTCGTACTGCTTTGTCTAGGTTATCACTAGCATCATCACCATAGATCAGTTCCGCAATATACTTAAGAGGACCGACCTCTACTTCGATGGCAAGACCTTCTTGTCTCAAGGGTGCTAGTTCAGTCTGATACTGCTCTATGAGAACGTACGCCTCGTTGATGTCATCGTTGAGGATGTCACGTTCTTCTTTCTGACCCTTTCTTGTTGCGAGTGCACCAGAACTTCCTCTGATACGGTCGGCATCAAGCAGGACTTGAACAGTCTGGTCGAGTTGACCGAGAACCTTTTCTGAGTCATCGATGATGCGTTGTTGATTTCCTACCTGTCTTTCTAGGTTGGATATGAATAAGTCGTTAGTTCCGCCGATTGCTATCGAGTGTTCCAAGTGCGCCTTCGAAAGAAACCCAAAAATCCCTAGTGATGTTATCAGCATAAGGACGACCACTGAAGATGTCAAATACGTTTTCATCAACCACGGGACTTTCTTCCAGTTCAAGTGCAACCATGCTGCAGTCACTAACTTGCCCACCTCTAACACAGCGCCCATTATCGCTATGGGGATGATTGCACCTGCAAAGATTGCCATCAACCCCACGATAGAATACCATGCCGCAATACCCGCAATGGATAGTGCTGTTAGAAGTGTTAGATATTTCATCCATTATCCGATAGGGCAACAATCTCGTGTTGCTTTATGCTCTCTGGTTCTCCAGATATATTTAGTATCCGACCGTCTGCTAAGATGATAGATATTTTCTGGAATAGTTTACGCATTCCATTCTTATAACCCTTCGACCCTTTTGGATACCGTGGGTCTGCACCCATCTTGAAAAAGACCTTGATGACCTCTCCTTCTAAGACGTGTGATGATGGTGATGGTCGAAATGCAACTCGGCGACCGATGACGTCAACTGGTAATGGGATACTCATAATCTTTTCCTTTCTCACATGAATGATTCTAAAGAATTGTACTCGATGGATTCCCAAGGGTCTGCTGTGTATGGTTTGACAAACTCTTTGGGCATTTTCTCGTTCAACTGCTCAAACTTGCGCCATGCCTTGTTGAACTTCTTTCTTTTGCCAAACTGTTCCCACTTGTCAGAACCTGCTTTGCGCATGCCGTGACAAAACTCCATACCGTCGCTAACCAGATAGTCATGGTTTTTGACCGGATACGGACTCTTGGACCAGTTTGTTTTTTCTCTCACTAACTTCATAATATTCTCACTTGATTATACATTCTAAAGTGTTTCGCATGCAAAGTCAAGAACTATTTTCGATTACTGTACTCGTCCGCACTATCTGGGATAGTATGCAGAGTGTCGTTGTGATAGTCGATAAAGTTCTGCAGTGCTCGGACACTATCCCTCAGTCGTGCTTCTCTGGGGTTCAAGTTGTCGTTGCGTTCTGTTCTTGATGGTCCTAGTTCGACACAGATGTTGTATAGTGCTTCACGGGGTGTCATCTTTTTCATTTTCTTCTTCCTCAAATTTATTGTCATCAGTCTCGTACCACTTGTAAAGGTGGATCTTTCCTTCTTCGTCTTCCCACGACCTCACATAGTCATCTGCGATTAGTGTGTCGAGGGTAGTGGTGATGATAGACTCCCTGTTCATATTTTTAAATGCCATGTACCCGAACAGAGTACCGACAACGTAACATACAAAGATCTCAAGCATGATTCAGTAGTCCTATGATTAGCATCATGAGTGACACACCATTCAGTAGGATGAGTGCCCTGTCTCGCCAGATGATTGATACTGCTAACCATCCTATCACACCGACTGTACCAAATGCTAGGTCCCAGATAAGATACCCATCTGCCGCACGGAATGCGATTGAGGTGAGTATCATCACACTGGCAAACCACTTGATGTACCAGTCGGGTGTATACTCTTTATTTATTCTGCTCATAGTACCTATTCATGTGGTCGTCTTCGTGTTCGATCATTGTGTCGACTGTTGACATGGCAACTTCCAGACCAGATAGTACACCTGTGTACCAGTCGTCACCTGAGTCTTGAAACTTTTGATCTGCCAACTTCCACTCTTGCATCAGTGTCCGTTTTACTGCAACTAGGTCTTGTATCATTACCAGATGTCTCCAGACCCGTCCATTTCAGAGAAGTCGTCAGCACGTTCATCGTCCAAGGTCTTCTCACAAGTCGTGTACCAGTTTTCTAGTACTCCGTCCCACCACTCTTTGTTGCTGGGGTTATTCTCGTCGGTCATACTGTAGGAGATACGTTGTCCGATTTCGAACATTACAAGTCCGACCATCTTCTCTTCGTCGCCAGTATTGTCGCCGTCCATAATCTTCCATCGTGCTTGGTGGAGTTTGAATGATTCGGTCTCTGGCATATACCTGATAGCATATTTGATCGAAGCATCGCACAACTCTCCGCTGTCCATCTGAGCATTTGCTTGTGACGGGAAAAGTGAAACTAGTCCTGCGAAGGCGATACCGATTGCCAACCCTTGGGTTACATCATTCTTCATTGTTGACCTCCTCGGTCTCTTTTTTGTTTCTCATCGCATCTCTTGCTTCTGCTGCAAGGTCCTCAACTAGGTCGAGCAGATCATTGATGTACTGCTCACGTCTTTCTTCCGGTATTTGATACCAGATGACTGTCATTGCTGACAAAAACATTGCTGGGTTCATTCGACACCATCCATTGTCATAAAGGGTATAAAGCACTCGATCATCAACTCCCACGACTCGGGCGACTCAGCGATATCCCACTCGTGGCAGAACTGACTGAGGGCATCCCACAGGTCATTGCGTTCAACAAACTCGTGCTCGTCTTGGGTTAGGACAAACTCTTGCCCTTGGTAACGGTATGTAAGATCATTTACCATTTTCTTTCTTCCACTTGTCATGCTCAAACTGGCACAGTGCCATTTTCTCTAAAAACTCGTCTTTTAACTCTGGGACAAACTTTACCATGTCGTGCTGGGTTCGTTGCACTAACGAGTAGGCATACCTTCCCCAAAACGATGGCAGTTTGACCATCATGCGTTTCTCGGTACAGTGCGAGAACATCGCCAGGCGACCCTGAGTGATAACAACGTCACCCTCAACCAGTTCTCTACCATACTTGTCGATTGCTTCTAACATTACTTTACTCCTCTTCACTCGGGTAACGTTCACCACGCAGACCCACATACTTTACAAAAAGGTCGACGAGACTTGCTACATCTTCCTCTCGGTCTTCCTCCACAACGTTCTCGCTGTGCTTCAAAGCAACTGCGGCCGCCATCAGGGCATCCAACAGCAGGTCCATGTCTTCCAACATGCTCACACCCGCCTGCTCTCTAGGGGTGGGGAAGTTTACTACATTATCATTACTGTTCATTTCTTTCTCCACTAAGTCGGTTCAAGATATCCGCAGATTCTATCTCTGCGTTTTGGATTTCCAGACCGAGATAAAAGTATTTCTCGGATAGTTCTCGGACAGTCAACCGCCCAAGGTCAGTCTCTAGATCCGCACTGTGCTCACCGATGATAAGCATCAGGTCAGAAACTCGACTCCAGATTTTGCCGCACTCGGCGTATGTTATTTCGGTGTTGTCGCTCATGTTGCTTTCCTCACATTAAAAAAAAAGGCGAACGAGGTAGGGGAAACAATGTAAGAAAACCCCTACCCCGTTCTAGACTCCAAGATTCTGTCGGCGGGAAGATACCCATGGAGCCTGGTCTGAGAGGTGATGTTTCCTCTCTTTCCCTTACTATGAAAATATTATCTCACAAAGTGTAACATTTATCAAACTAAAAACCTCAGTAAAATCAAACACTTAGAGACTTCTTAGCACTTTGAGCATTACCGTCTGGATTTGCTTTTCGGTAAACCCCTCCGGTCTCATAAAACAAGCATTACCTTTCGTGTTATACTTGTTGAACCCCTGCGGGTGAGCAACAGCAAGTGCTTTGTGGATGCTCGACCCTACAACTGCTCCCTCACCAACGGCAAAGGTCACATAGGTTACATCTGGGTTTATCATTCGACAGATATACTGGTTCTTAAACCATCGTTCGATAGCATTACCACCAGCACCCTGTTTCTTTGCTTCGAATGCTGCAACTAGGACACCATCTTTAAACCACAACCCACCATCCGGTTCACAGGCACCGATACCACCAGGTATCTGCGCATGGGTGAGTTTTTTCTGCATTGTAAGAAGCGGGAACCTAGGTGCAAGAGATTCCTTCAAATCCTTACAACTATTATCGAGTGCTCTCGCCATCGCATCAGTTGCGACCGTACCTGGTTGTATTCCACCTTTCATTATAAACCCCTTACACTAAGTTCTTGATGTCGACGAAAAAGGAGTGCCCGTTTCGTTCGACTCTGATGTCTGCCTCACCGTCTGAGGTGCCGGCACCTGTCACACTAAAACCAGCGGCATATAGTGCTCGTTCGATGTCCATTCGGATTTCGAACATTTCTTTCATCGGCAGTTGCTCTTTTTCGAACAGACCCTTTAAACTCGCCATTATAGATACTCCGGTCCGGTCCAGCGGATCTGGTATCCACCGTCGAGGATGTTGCCTCGTGCTTTGTTCCGAGCGGGTGCTGACCAAGATGCTGCTTTAAGGATGTCACCTGCCTTGAACTTCTTGTCGTCTGCTTTGACGATGAAACCCCAGACCATTTGCTGGTTGCCCAACTTCTTGACAATCTTGAGGTACTTGCGACCTTCCTCGACAGTGAGACTTTCACGAAAGTCGTCGACCATAGAGGGGTCATAGTATTCTGACCGACTACGTTGCTGAAAGTAGTCGTCACCGATTGCTTGAAAAAGTTTGTTGATTTCGTTTTGCATATTGTTTCTCTCTTTAAGTTATTTCCTGACTATGAATATAGTATCTCACATAGTGCGCACTTAATCAAGAGAAAAACCTGAGCAATATCAGTAACTTAGGGATTTC
>Ga0181400_1001271_pt1 | contig 10485 bp, 17 predicted proteins | sample 23SPOviralmetaG_FD_130129 | JGI IMG/M metagenome (GOLD analysis project Ga0181400, IMG submission 130129) | Marine viral communities from the oligotrophic San Pedro Time Series (SPOT) site, San Pedro Channel, CA, USA - 23 SPOT_SRF_2011-06-22 | ecosystem: Environmental > Aquatic > Marine > Strait... | reverse complement strand
CAGGATGGAATAATGTTAACAGTACTGGAGGAACAGCTACGCCATCAGGCCAAGGAAATAATGGCGGAAATGGAGCTCCAGGTGGTGATGGTGGCGCTGGTGGTGGAGGTGGTGCTGGTTCAGCTGGTACAGCAAACTCTGGCAGTGGTGGAATGAACGGAGGAAATGGAGGGAATGGCTTACAGTCATCAATAACAGGTTCTCCTATATATTATGCTTCAGGCGCTAAAGGAGGAAGAGGCTACGCTGGCACAGCTGGAACTGATGGCAACAATGGAACTGGATACAGAGGCGTTTCAAATTCTGGAGATGGTGGAGAGCCTTTTGGACCTTCTTCATCGGGTTATAGCGGTATTGTAATACTTAGATATGCTACAGCTGACGTTTCTAGCTATACAACTACAGGAATAACACCAACAGAAGACACAACAACAGTAGCTGGTCAAACCATACTTAGTTTTACAACAGTAGGTACAGGCTCGATAACTTTTACAGCCCCAGCTCCACCACCGCCAACTTCTAGTATCACTAAAGTAACAACCCCTGTAACAAATTTTAATAAGCCTCTTACAGAAGAAGGTTTAAAAATACCTAGCGGTACTAGTTCAAATCAACCAACTGGAGTTGAAGGTATGATTAGAAACGATACAAATCAATCAAGTAAAGGTTCTGCTAGCGCTATAACTTATTATAACGGCACTGACTGGAGATACTTTGAAAACCAAGAGCATCCATTGATACTAAATAGTGTTATGTATTATAGTGCCAGCAACGCTACTTCATACCCGGGAACTGGAACAAGCTGGTTTGATTTAAGCGGTAATGCAAATACAGCTACAATAACAAGTTCTAATTACAGTAATGGTTATTTTGACTTAACTCCAACTGGTTCAATAATAACAACCCCTGTTAATACTCTTTATCAAACTTTTTCTTTTTCTATTTGGGTTAAATTTGATACTGTAACCGTAGCTAGCGGTTATGCAGGTACAGTTTTTAGTAAATCACAATTCTACGCCAGCAATCACGATGCGTTTCCCTTTAACTCTAACTTAAGCTCCACGGGTAATTTTTCTGTTGGTTTAAGCTATGGTAATAATTATTCTTATGATGTTATTAATAATACTACAGTGTCAGCAAATACATGGTATAACATAGCGTATGTTGCTGATTCTACTGCTAACACAGCTAAGCTTTACATAGGAACAGAATCTACGCAATTAGCTCAAACAGGTTCAACACAATCTTATACTGGAACTTTAGTTACAAATCCAAATCAATTTTATTCATTAGGAAAATCTCCTGCCGAGTATGGTAGTGGCGTTGGTAAAAGTAGTTTAGATGGTAAAATAGCTAAGTTTGGCTTTTGGGATACGGCGTTGACCGAGGCAGAATTAATAACTATTTGGGGTCTAGGCTCTGGAACTTCTTAATTAATACAATACATGTCAACAAAAATAACAACACCTGAACTATTTAATTTAAGTAGCAACAATACAGAAGCTACTCAGTTACCTGTATTTACTACATCTACAAGACCAACACCTACAGCTTCTACTGTTCAAGTAGAATATTTAGTAGTTGCTGGTGGAGGTGCTGGTGGTGGATTTTATCGTGGAGGTGGTGGAGGCGCTGGTGAATTAAAAGAAAGCGCATCGAGCATAGCTTTAAGCACTGGATCTTCTTACGATGTAGTAGTAGGAGCGGGTGGCGCTGGAGTTATAGTTAGCTCAGATAACGGTTCAAACGGAAACAACGGTGACAACTCTACATTTTACAACATAACATCACTAGGTGGCGGTGGTGGTTCTCCTGGGGATGGTTCGTCTGGAAACACTGGATCTAACGGTGGTTCTGGTGGCGGTGCAGGTGGTAACTGGGGTGGAGCTGCGGCTAATGGAGGCTCTGCTACCGGAACTGGCTTAGGAAATAATGGTGGTGCTGGAGGACCGGGTTCTAGCACTTGGCAATGTGGTGGTGGCGGTGGTGGAGCTACTCAAGCTGGCTTTAATGCCGGAACATCTGGTACTGCTGGAGACGGTGGGGCTGGAAAAACATATACAGCTGCTACCAGTATAACTGGACAAGCTTTTAGCATAGCTGGCGGTGGTGGTGGTGGTAATTACAGTAGTGGTAATATTACTGTTGGTGGTATTGGCGGAGGAGCTGCTGGAGCTTCAGGAAGTCCATATACAAGTGGGCCTTCCGGAACAAACAACACCGGAGGTGGTGGTGGGGGTGGTAACGGCACATCCCCTCAAGGAGCTGGAGGCGATGGAGGCTCTGGAATTGTTATATTAAGATACCCAACAAACTCATCCCCAGTTATAAAAACAACAGGTAGTTTAGTTTATACAGAATCTATAGACGGTAGTGATACTGTAATTCAATTTACAGAAGGATCCGGAAATGTTTCATTTGCTTCAGCTGGAATAGCTGTAGGTGAAATGATATTTAATAGCACTACTGAAAAAGTAGAATATTGGGATGGCTTTCAGTGGAATATGATAAAAGACGAAGCTGTAGCCCCATCAATAGAGCCTAATCAAATACTTTGGTTAGATGCTAATAACGCAAATTCGTGGACTGGTAGCGGTTCCACTTGGTTTGACGTTAGTGGCAATGGTTACGACGCTACTATAACAACAGCAGTTCCTTCAACCGGCACTGTAAACGGTGCGACATATTTAAACATACCCTCTTCATCAAGGGCAGATTACTTTAAAATACCTTATTCTACACATTCAGGAGCATTAAATATGAATTCAAGTAGTGTGATTACATGGCTATATTGGATGAGATTACCTAACATTCCTACTAGTGTGAATGGTTTAAATGTTGTTCTTAAATCCACAGCCACTGGAGCAACGCAAAATCAAGTGTATTTTAGATATTACGACCCTAGTATTGAAGGTTTTAATACAATCCTTTATGATGCTAATTATAATGCTGCTATAAACCCTGGTTATATAGCTCCAGTAAATAATACTGACTGGTTCATGTTTGTTGCTATTTTTAATTTTCCAGCAAACAACTTTCAATTTCACAGGTATCAACCTAATACGACTACTTATAACAATACCGCTTTAGGTAACGTTAGCCCTCAAAATACTAATAATAATGATATTTATTTATTAAGCGAACCAGCTAGTATTTACGGAGGGTATGGTGAATTAGGGGAAATTAGAGCATACAACACAACTTTTACAATATCGGAGATAACTGCTAAGTATAACGCACAAAAAGGAAAGTACGGAATAACATAGAATATTTAGCACTATTGGAAATTTAACAAAAAACAAGTAATAATATAAACCATACTAACATATAAACCAAAACCATATGACACTTTATTACCAGACTCATTCGTGGAGTAGTCAACCACAACCAAACGAAGAAACCATTAAGCTCTGGAAACACATTTCAGAAAAATCAAGCTGGAGGATCGTTCAACTGCCAAATGGCTTCTTTCAAACCGAATACCAGGACCTAAACAACAAGGACACCTGGATTGATGTAACTCGTAGAGAAACTTTAGATGGTGCTGAAACTGCTATAGACAAATCAGTAGATCATTATTCTAAAAAAGTAGAGTTTATCAATGGACCAAAAGTTGTTAAAACCTTCAAGTAAAAAAAATCAATTCAATTAAATTAAATTAAATATGTCAGACTTAATAGTCAAAAACCTTAATTTTGGGCAAGAAGCTCAGGATAAGGTATTCGAAGGAATAAACAAACTCACAAAAGCCGTTAGCTCTACGTTAGGGGCTAGCGGTAAATGTGTGTTACTAGAAGATGGATCAGGAAACCCATTAATAACAAAAGATGGTGTTACGGTTGCAGATACAATTGTTTTATTAGATCCAGTCGAAAATATGGGTGCTACGCTTTTAAAAGAAGCAGCACGTAAAACAGTAAGAGAAGCTGGTGACGGTACAACAACCGCAACAGTTCTAGCGCATGCCATACTAAAGGAAGCTCAGAAAGTTCAAGCTAATATAAGTTCTAGAGACTTAAAAAGCGGTATTGAAGAAGCAACCGAAAAAGTAGTGGCATACCTAGAAAAAACAAGTACAAGCGTTAAAGGTGATATGATAGATCAAATAGCTACTATATCAACTAATAACGATCATTATTTAGGTAAAATAATTGGTGATGCTTTTAGAGCGGTAGGAGATACAGGTGTGGTAATGATGGAGCAGTCTGCTGAGTCTGACACAGTTGTAGAAATAGTTGATGGGGTTCAATACGACAAAGGTATGACTAATCAACACTTCATGACAGATCATGTTAAAAGATCTGCAGAATTAAAAAACCCTTTAGTTTTACTAGTAGAGTCACCTATTGAAAGCATAAGACAAATACAATCAGTATTAGAGTATGTTATTAAAAACGAAAAACCATTACTTATTATAGCAGATGTAGAACCTTCAGTTGTATCTACATTAGCTATGAATAAAACAAAAGGTAACATTAAAGTTAATATAATTAACGCTCCTACGTTTGGTATTAACAAAAGAGAAATATTAGATGATCTAGCTCTACTGACAGGAGCGACTGTTATTAATGAAGACTTAGGTGATGATATGGATTTAATACAGCCAGAACTATTAGGTAAATGTATTAAGTCGGTTACTACAGAAAAAGAAACTATTATACAAGTTGAGGATTCTTCTGAAGAGATACTAGACATTATAGAGCAGATTAAAGAAGATTTATCAACAACTCAAAACCCAGGTGCTGTAATACGTTTAGAAAAAAGATTAGCTAGATTATCAGCTAAAATAGCAGTAGTTAAGGTTGGTGCTAATTCTGATATAGAGTTAAAAGAAAAAACAGATCGAGTAGAAGACGCAATATGTGCTACTAAAGCTGCGATTAAAGAAGGTATTGTTCCAGGAGGTGGAATTGCATTATTAAATGCATCACAAAACGTAGTTGCTAAGTCAACTGGAGAAGAAGTGCTGCTAGAATCAATTAGAGCACCTTTTAAGACAATATTAGATAACGCTGGTATATTAGAATATGAATTACCAAAGAGTAAAGGTAGAGGTCTTAATGTGGTTACAGGCAATATGGTAAATATGATTAAGCAAGGAATTATAGATCCTCTATTAGTTACCAAAAGTGCACTTCGTAACGCAGCTTCCGTAGCAACAACTATATTATCAACTGACTGTGTAATCAATAATTTAAGATTAGATGAAAGCAGTAGGTAATAACTTAGTTATAGTTCCTGTTAAAATCACAGGAGATAAAACTAAAGGTGGTTTGCTTTTAGTTAAAAAAGACAGAGAAGATATAAGATACATACAAGCTGAAATACATTCAGTTAGTGATGAAATTAAATCTTTAAAAAAAGGTGATCAGATATATTATGATAGACATGCTGGTCATTCAATAGAATTTGAAAAAGAACAATATACTGTAATTAAAATACAGGATGTTGTAGTTGTTTTGTGAGAAAATTACAAGCTGGTGACATTAGGGACTTAAACCTATTCAAGCATTATAGAATAGTAAGAAAGTGGGCTTGCAAGAATAATAAGCTTAATGATGCTGAATTAGAGTTGCTTATATACTTTGATTGCATGGGAATGTTTACGAAACAAGATTATAAAATCGGTACATATGCTTATAGTTGGGATAATAGACGCTGGAACAAGTTGATAAAAGACGGTTGGATTGTAGTTTATAGAAATTACAACAGGACAACACAAAGATATAACATCTACAAAGTTTCGTTAAAGTGTAAACAACTAATAGCAAGAATGTATCGTATAATGCTTGGAGATGAAGATATTCCAACAAGTAAAAGAAATAGCATAATGTCAGGTAAAACATATATAGATAAAGTTTTAATAACAGCTATAAAAAACGTAAACAAAGACAAGAACAGATAATATGAAATCAAGATCACCATTTAAAGCTAAAATAGACATATTTCAAGGTAGTACATCTACCTATAGACATCCGTCTACTGTAATTCAACCTATAGTTGGAGCTCAAGTAGGTGCTCAAATCGCTAAAACAGCATCTGAAGTCACTGTTAAAGCTATTGAAGCAAAAAGTGAAAAGCCTAAAAAACAATTTGATTTTAAAGTTGGTCCAAAACCGGAAGCGCTTACAGTGCCAGATTTTGAATACAATTTTAGAACAAGTGGTGGTAAAGAGACTAGAGAAGTAAAAGCGAATAGAACTTTTTTAAAAGATTTATCTGAAAAAGATCGAGTAGCAGCTGAACAATGGATAGAAAAAAATCCAAAAAAACATAAAGAACTTTTAGCGAAAAAGAAAGCAAGTAATGTTAATCAATTTAGAACCTATAGTTTAGATGATGAAGGAAATAAAACCAATTTTAGCGATTGGAGAAACTCACCAAATACAATGAAAGGTTCGCCAGCAAAACAAATAGACCCATATGCGGCAATTAACCCAGAGGCGGTGCCAGGATCTCAAGCTCAAAATGTATTAGGAGCACAACCTATAGTAGGCGCAGATATGAATCAAGCCAGAAATGTAGATATGCAGGCAATGATTGATCCGTATAAATCTCCAGGTGCTACATTTAAACCAGGAGAAAAAATAAATGCTGAAAATATATATGGACAAGCTGGTCAAAGACAAGCTTTAATGAATTTAGGCTCTCCTACGCATGCACACACACCTGATCATGATAAAAAATCGGATTCATTAGCTATAAGTAAGTTAGAAAAAAAAGCTAAATTTCCGTCTAAATTTAAAACATTTAAAGAAGCTGTACAGGCTAGAGATTCAGCTCATTCAATGTATAAAAGGCTTAGCAAGGCCGGGCTTAACGACCTATCTACGAGGGCTTCTGAGCTTGAAAATTTAATAGGTCAAGAAACAGACCAAGGACCTGAAGATTTTAAACGGTTAAAACAACAATAAAAAACAATAGCAATGGATAAAAGAGAAATGATAATTAACAACCCAAAGCTTGATGGTCAAGTGGGTGAAAGTGCTGTTTGGAACGGTCCTTTAAGCAAAAAAGGATTTCCAATGGGACATGGCAGTAGTTCAGGTATCACAGGTATGGAAGTATCTAAATATCCTTGTAGCTATAGCGATGCGCCTATAACTCAAAGAGCAAAAGGAAAATAAAATGGCTGCAGGAGATGTTAAACTACTGGCAGCTAACGCCATAACATTAGCAATAAGCATGACGCATATAGAAGTAACATTAAAAGTTATTCTGTTACTTATAAGTATCGGATACACAGTAGCTAAGTGGGTAAAACTCAAAGAAAAGAAGTAATAATTATAACATGGCATACATACAAGATTCATCACCGTTTTTAAAAGTAAGAAAAACTACTAAAGGTAAAGGTAGAAACTTCAGAACAACAGAAGAAGGTGCTGGAATGACTGCTGCTGGTGTTGCAAAATACAGAAAAGAAAATCCAGGTAGTAAGTTAAAAACTGCTGTAACTGGAGATGTCAAACCAGGAAGCAAAGCTGCTAAAAGACGTAAAGCTTTCTGCGCTAGATCAAAATCATGGACCAGCGAAAGAGGTAAAGCAGCAAGAAAAAGATGGAAATGCTAAACAATAAATAATTATGGAAAAAGGACATTACGGACAATACACCGGAAACGCAAGACACTCAAGAAAAGAAGAAATGATTCACGATCGTGAATTAATCTATGATGCTAAAAAACAATTACATAGAGCTGATAAAGATTACAAACACGATTCACCAGCTAAAAACATAAGTCCTTCAATACACGATAAAATAGGTTCTGATGTAAATAAAACTCAAACAGTTAGTAAAAATAAACCTACAGCTTCTATGGCATCTATTGGAACTGACAGTAGAGTTGATATATCTAAAGCAGCTGGAGGTATTGGTACTTTCAAAGAAAACTTTCCAAGCAGTTCTTCGCAACCATCTTCAATGTCTACATCAAGATCTTCTTATGTGCCAACAGGAGAGGCTAGAAGAGAAAGAAGATTAGGTAAAGCAGAAAGAAAAGCAGATTTAAAAAGATCTCAAAAAAAGCATATAGCAGCTAACAGACTTGAGAAAAAAGCAAGTAGAATAAAAGACAGAGCTTACATAAAAGGAGATGCTGGTTCTTATAACCAATATCCTATTGATTCACCCGCTACAATGTATGGCAAGAAAGAAGGTTCACCAGCAAAAAATTCTGGATTAGGTCCTAAAACAGCTGGATCTGGTATGTATATGAGAGCATGTGGATACAAAAAATAATATGGAATCTAAAGGATTGGGCGATAGCATTGAAAAATTTACCAAAGCAACAGGCATAAAAACTGTTGTAGATAAAGTGTCTGAAGGTTTAAATATACCTTGCGGTTGTCAACAAAGAAAAGAAAAATTAAATAATATTTTTCCTTATAAACAATAAATATGGCTTTTAAAATGAATGGTGCTCCATATGGAGGTGATAATACTCCTATATACCATGTAGATATGGAAGATGGTGTTCTAGGTAAAGCTAACAATAATGGTACTATAATCATAAACAAGGACATTAAAGATCCTAAACAAATAGATGATGTTGTAGATCACGAAATGATTCATATAGATCAAATGAAAAGAGGTGATCTTAATTATGATGATAAATATGTTTATTGGAAAGGTAAAAAATACTCAAGAGCACAAATGAAAGAAGGTGCTAAAAATCTTCCTTGGGAAAAAGAAGCATACACTAAAACTAAAAAATAATTATTATGGGAACATTCATGTCAAAACATTCAAACTTATTAAAATATATGCCTGTTGATGATAAAGCTAGCGCTTTAAATATGAAAGGTGATTTAGATAAAGACGGTAAAATGAGCGGTTACGAAGCTAAACGCCAAGCTGCTATAGAGAAAAACATGGAAAAATAATGTGGAAAGTTTTATTAGGGCTATTAAAAGGTGGGGGCGGTAGAAAGTCTGTAGCTGGTAACTTAGCTTGGGAAATAAGAGAAGCTATTAAAGGCAAAGAACTTGATCCTGAAAAACTAATAGAACTACAAACTAAAATTAATATGGTTGAAGCTTCGCATAGAACTTTGTTCGTTGCAGGTTGGAGACCTTTTATAGGATGGATATGTGGAGTTGCGTTAGCTTACAATTTTGTTATACGTGATTTATTTATATGGATAACAAAAACAACAGATGCACCACCGCCATTACAAATGGAACACTTAATGACAGTACTGCTAGGAATGCTCGGACTTGGCGGACTAAGAACATACGAGAAAATAAAAGATAAAGTAAAATAATTAAATTAAATTAAATGAAAAAAGTAGAAAGTAAAGAAGTAAGTAAAATTACAGACGAGCAATTAGAAGTAATTACAAGCCACCAAAAAGACTTAAACAAGTCTTTAACTAACATTGGTTTTTTAGAAACTCAAAAACATAGTTTGCTACACGAGTATGCTGGTATTGTTGATGATATCGAAAAGTACAAAAAAGAACTAGAAGATATCTATGGTGCTATCAATATAAATATTGAAGATGGTACTTTTACTGAGATTGAAAAAGAGTAATGACTAGTAACATTATAAGAAAAATAAGTATAGGTTCTGATTATAAGAACGAAGCTATGCATTACGCTGTAGGTCAACAGGTTTACGGCGGTCACACTATTTCTGATATATTATTTCAAGATGGAGACGACTCTTATAATATATATATAAAAAAGCACGATGAAATTCTTCCTTGGAAGAAGTTTAATAGCAATATGGCAATATCTGTTGAATACGATTTAGAGTATTAATGAACAGTGTTTACCAGTTCATAATTAAACCTATAGGCAAAAGATACAATAACGAGTTAAGTATTGGTGATAAAAAGCTAATAATTAACTCTAGTATCGCTAGTCATAAGTTTGTTAATAGAGAAGCGGAAATAATTGCCGTACCTTTAGCGTTTGAAACAGAACTAAAGAAAGGTGACAAAGTTATAGTGCATCATAATATATTTAGAAGATACTACAATCAAAAAGGTAAATCTGTAAACAGTGGAAAGTATTTTAAAGAAGATATGTACTTCGCCTCTGAAGATCAGATATACATGAAAAAAGTAGGTGACGACTGGAAGACGTTAAAACAATATTGTTTCGTTAAGCCAGTTGTTGATAAGGATGGCTCTAGTTTAAGAAAGCTAAAAGAATGTGTTGGTATAGTAAAATACGGAAACAGTGTCTTAGAAGCTCTTAAAATAAATGAAGGCGATTTGGTTGGATTTAAGAAAAACAGAGAATTTGAGTTTTTAATTGATGACCAAGTTTTATACTGCATGGAACCCAACGACATTTTAATTAAATATGAAAATAAAGGAAACGAAACTGAATATAATCCAAGCTGGGCAAATAGCAGTTGAAGAACTTATAAAGGTAGCAAAAGAAAAGATCGTTGACTCAGAAGATGACATCTCTGCTGACAGACTTAAAAACGCTGCCGCTACAAAGAAACTTGCTATATTCGATGCTTTTGAAATATT
>Ga0181400_1001266_pt1 | contig 10503 bp, 11 predicted proteins | sample 23SPOviralmetaG_FD_130129 | JGI IMG/M metagenome (GOLD analysis project Ga0181400, IMG submission 130129) | Marine viral communities from the oligotrophic San Pedro Time Series (SPOT) site, San Pedro Channel, CA, USA - 23 SPOT_SRF_2011-06-22 | ecosystem: Environmental > Aquatic > Marine > Strait... | reverse complement strand
TAAATTAGATAATAGTATAGAAAATTTAAGAATAACTAATCATAGTGAAAATATGCAAAATAAAACACATCAAAAAGGCAGGCCAATAAAAGGTGTTTGTTTTGATAATGATGGAAGAAATATACAAGACGATTTAGGTAAAAATTTCTACCATTTACTCCAACTCTAATATAACCTTTTTTATTTGGTTTATTATAATTTAAACAACTCCAATTTATAGTTTTTGTAAAACTATAATTTCTTTTATATAATAAATCATCTTCATATTTAAAATCACTTCCTAACATCTGTTTCATCATCTTGATATAAAATAGTATGATTATTTTACATCAATTTTATGTATAATATTATATATAAAAAACAAAGATATAATATTAAACAGGTGTTCCTACCTAATAATGAGTTTTCCTCGGGATTATCACTATCGTTATTTTTTTTTTATTTAATATTTTCTCTCTGTTTTAGAATTTTATGTAAGAATAATTTAAGAGCTAGATGATAGACTTCCATCGCTTTGGAGAGAATAAATGACGTCGTGTAATAAAAAGCAATCTTGCAAGACATCGAGTGTCGCTGCAACATTCGCGTCTCCACTACCGAGCGATGCTTCAAATACTAATGGCAGACCTTGACCGCTAAGGTTTTTACCAGATTGTACGTCCGAATGTCCGTAGGCTTCTAAATCTAGAGCATAAGCTACTTTACTAGCAACAGTTCCAACATCAGACGCTAGGTAAAATGTATCCCTGTTCATTGCAGATGCAGAGTTGATATTTCCAAGATTACTCAGACACCCAACAAGATTTGCATAAGCTTCGCCAAGGTCAGTTTCACCAACCGCCACATTTTTGGAAGGCATCCGGAGACCTCCGACAGTATAGTTATACTCGCTAATACCAAGAGTTTTACGAGCAGAAACACTATCAACTTTTTCGTTAGTTAATTCAGTTGATGCGCGGAATAATGAAATAACAGATTTAACAGAACGCTTTCGAGTTGCCATTGTGAGTGTGGTTTGACCTGTAGAACCAGACCCTACACTTGCTTGCACGTTGTGAAATGACTGAGAAGCCCAATTAATTGGTAATCCAGATGATAGAAGTTGTCTGAAAGACATATTAAAATCACTACTCATCCGTAGAACAGGAATGTGAAGTTCAACATTGGAAATAGACCAAGCAATTGCATTAACATCATTAGCATCTTTACAGAATGGAGTAGCGGCTGCTGGTAGTGTCATTTCAATATATGCGGTTCCTGTACTAAATCCGAGAGGACAAAGTCTATCAGCCTGGAATAACCCACTCATAGGAATATGAGTGAATGTCGCAGATGCTGTGCGAAGAATATGTGTTCTAGAAGTAGATGCAGTTGTAGTATTAGCACCAGACCCACTAACAGATTGTTCAGTCAGAGCTGCCTCCGAACACCCATCTTGAATATTTAGAGAAGATTGAGAATGTGATGGACTCGTCATATTCGCCATTAAAGCATAAATCGCGTTATAATGTTGGATTTCTTCAAGAAGAGCTCCATTTCCCGAATACACTCGCCATGTATCAATTATAGCACCGATACCTGCTTGGGGGTCAAGCGAAATCTTACCGGGAGTTGTAGAACCAGAAGAGCCAGCGGTAGAATTTGTTACTTTAAATTTAATATATGCTCCTTTAAGATTTGCGAAACTATCAGCTGGGACATTAAATGGGAGGCGAATTTGTTGATTTGCCGTAAAAGTCGAGCCATTGCTTGGAATTAATGTATGATAATTCATGTCCGCTAGTGGACTGCCGACTTTTAAAATATCCGAATAACGAAGCTGAGAAGGAACTTCGGATAAATTTTGTTCCATTGACGAAATACTTTGACCAATTTCTTGAGACATTTTTATATATAACTACTCTATATTATTTTTAAACTTTATTTTAGTTTTATTATATTAATTATATAATTTCGTCTAAATTTAACATTGTATTTCATATTTAATTGAAACTATTTCATCTTTTCTTATCAGTGCTGAACGTTTTGTTTGGAATGTTTCTATTTTTTCTTCACCATTTTCTATATAAGTTAATTTCCAAACTCTTGGTTTTGTAAAATTTCTCATAGCTTTTTTAGATTTTTCAATATCGTAATTAGTATGATGATACAAATAAATCAAACTATCTAAAGTATAACATCTTTTATCCAAAACAATATAGATATCTCCATTAGGTCGCGGCTTGTATTCATTTAAATTTTGCCATTTTTTTGTTAATCTATTTAATTTATATAATATTTCATTTTCATATTTAAATTTAAAACCCAAAAGTTCTTTTTCCATACTTTATATTTTTTTCAATTTCTCTCTATATTTTTTTCTAAATTATCTAGTCTCTTTTTTAAAACCAATACAAATAGCAAGAAAATATGGATGCTCCCCTGCTCCATCTAAATCAGTAAGAACATCACCGTTTTGGTCTTTTAATGTAATTGTTATATCACCTTTTAATATATTATAAGATGTTACAAACTCGTTATCATATGATGTGCTATCAGAATATGTATTTTTATTGCTATTCACTGGAACAATACCAATTACTTGCGACTGTTGCATATTGCGAGGATTATCTGTTGAAACCGTGTTAGATTTAACAGAATTAGGAAGCGATTGATTTATTTCAACTAAAATAGTAGAAACATTTTCAGTTTGAAAATGTGCCGTTGTTTGTTTTATTTCAAAGTATTTTAATTTTAATTGACAAGTTGCATTTTCACCGTAACGATAAAGCGTCGGAGCAAAGTCATTAATATTACCAATATTAAATCTTGTAACAGCTGGATCTGTACTACCTTCTATCGCATCTTTTGAATTTAAGAATATATCATAATATTCATATTCATTATTTTGACTATCAATATAATGCATTATATATTATATTAATAAAATATTACTTAAATGATTTTTTAACCAACTAGTATTCCATTTTGATAAATACCTGTTGGTGTATATACTAAATTTTGTGGAACTAATGTCAAATTTTTAATATTATCTTCTGGTTGTGACGGAGTTGGTTTCATAATTCGTGCATTAGGATTTGGTTTAATATCTTTAGTTGGTATTGCATCCGTTTTAGAATTATCCATAGCAATTTTTCTTCTTTCATCATCAGATGATGGGTCTCTAGCCATTTGAGTAATAAAACCAGTTCCACCAACTGTTGCGCCTACTACTTTCGCACGAGCAACTAAATCACCTTTTCTAGCAGCTTTTACTATACTTACACTACTTTTTATTGCTTCTCCAGGATGCAATCCTACGGCTTTTAATGCTGTAGGTGCTGCGACTTTTGTTGCCGCTCTAATTCCAGCACCACCTGCACGAGCTCCTTTAAATAACGAAGCAGCACTTTTTAATCCTTCTAGTTCTTCTCTCCCTCCATAAGCAGACAAAGCACCAAAACCGACATCCATTCCTATATCTAGTGCAGTATCCCAGTTTAATGTTTCTTCGTGTTTTATCATTTTTCTTACATGGTCTGAAATATCAATACCTGCTTTTATTGCACTATAGTACGGAATCATATGAGTTAGACCTAGTGTATATTTATCCGCAAAATCGGTTGCAATCTTAGCTCCCTGAATAGTGTAATCTAAACCAGTAAGTGCTTTCTGTCCAATAAATTTAGCACCCTGTCCAACTTTACGTCCTAAAGCTTTAAAACTTTTAGTAATTTTGTTCCACCAAGACATATTTTTTATATATACAATAATAAAGTATATTTAATTTAGTTTTCATCTTTATCACTTTCAATCTTTGATTTTGAAATTAAATCTTTTAATTTATTAAAACTAACTTCATCTTCTTGTTTTCTTTTTTCAAACATTTTAATTTTATCTTCAATATCTTTATGTATGGAATGCGATAATCTTTTATTTTTTGGTAATTCATGAAATTCTATTAAAAAATTTAATTCCCAATCTCCTCTACCAAAATCAACTTTTTCATGTTGATCCTGAAATGTAATTAAAATTTCTATAGAATTAATTGTTTTTTGATTTAACGACATACAAAATGGATTGCTTGGTTGATATTCAAAAATAGTATTTCTTGATAATGGAACTGGTATATGAGCGATGATATTAGAATATTTACCATTATTACTTTCAATTACTTTTTGATTGGTTAAATTAGGAAGACGAATGTAAATAGAATTACGTGTATCAGTAATATCAACAGCTCTATTTGATGTCATTGGTAATGTATGAATAGCATCAGTAAATCCAAAAAATCTTCTAATATTTTCATCACCTATAAAATTAATTGTGATGGTTAATTCACTTGTTGTTGTAATTGTTAAAGAATTATTTATTTCTGAATAAGAAAAATTATAAGTTAATGTGTTAGGAGAAATTGCTTCCATTTTTGTTTTAACTACAGCTGTTAATTCATTTATAGAATATGAACCATCATCTAAAGTGATAGTATTATCAGCTCCACCATCTTCTGAAAATGTAAGTGTATTATTTTTTAGATATGCAGATAAATTATGAAACGAATTTGGAATTACTGCACTATGAAGACAAATAGATATTTGTTCTTCTTCATCTGCAATTATTGTTTCGTGTAAAACTAAAGAGCCAGAATTTCCAATTATGTCTGAATTTTGTAAATCCCTGCTTCTTATACAAATTAAATTACTACCTCTTGTTTTTCTCATTTAATTAAACTTACTATATTATATTTATATTTTAATTTCTCTCTTATGATTTTATCCTATCATACGCCTTCCTCTGGCAGGCATCCAATTTGTTTCTTGTCCTCCACTAAAAAATGGTTTTTTATATCCAGGATCACCTTCTACAGAGCCCATAGGAGGAGCTGTTACTCCATGAACTATAAGTGAAGGGTCAATTTTAGGTTTAACAGGAATTATAGGTTTTGGTTTAGGAACATATGGCTTTCCATCTGGTCCATCTGTTAATTTAGAACCTTTAACAATAGTAGATTTTTTAGGAACTTTATTATTTGGAAATACATATCTTGCTCCTGGCGGTAATGGTATAGGAACAAATTGTTTTTTTGGTTTTGGAGGGGATGGTTTTGGAGGGGCTGGTTTTGGAGGGGCTGGTTTTGGAGGGGCTGGTTTAGGATTAATAGGCACTGGTGTTATTGGTAATCCTGGTGAAATTGGCTCAATAGGAACAACAGGTTTAACAGGTGGTTTCTTTTTAGGTTTCATGCGATTTACTTCATCTTCCTCAATAACAAAACCTGGATTAGTTTTTTGAATTGCTTCGACGTGGTGTTCTGCAAAAGTTTTAGCAGCTTTAACTTTTATTGGTGGTTTATTTCTCTCAGTATAAACTGACATTGGTAAGATTGGTGGAGATGGATTTGTCATCATTTCAATAGCACCTAATAAATCATTTTGCTTGGCATCTGATGCTTTTTGATGATATGATTGTGTCATTTGTCTCAACTGATGAGGATGAGTATATTTATAACTTCTCTTTTCACGACCACTCATGTGATTTTCAAATACGCCGAAATCTAATGTATTTCGTTTTTCCTCTTCTTCTTCTTCTTCTGGTAGAAAAGTTTTAAAATATTCGTTATATGCTGACATTTTATATATATATATAAATCTTATATTTATATAATTAATTCTTCTTTTTCTTTTTTAATTCACGATTTCTAGCAATTTTTAATTTACGACGAATATCTTTAATCTCATATTTTGTATATTGCAATCCCAACGCCTCTCTAGCATAATAATCATAAACTTCATCTGGAAATCCATCTGGTAAAATATTTTCCTCCTTAATCATTTTAATCATTTCTTGGATTTTCTCTTCTTTATCAACGATTGATTTAATCCATTCATATCTAAGAGAAGTATCTCCAACAAAATAATCTAAACTACTTGGTTCTATTGCCTGATCTATTCTTTTTCTTTCATCTTTTATTTCTTGAAATTTATTATCATTTATTTCACACATATCATAATCTAGCAAACTTTCCATTTATATAATACTATAAGTTCTCTTTAAAACTTTTAAATGAAGAAGATTTAATTAATTTATTTATAATTTCTTCTTGTTTATTAATTTGTTCTTGTTGTTTATTAATAATTTCTTGTTGTTGTTGTTGCGATTTTATTAATACAGATATAAACCTAATATAAGACACTGCTAATATATTTTCTTCTATTGTTTCTGTAGTTACACCAGTAATCATATCAGTATGAATAACTCGTTTCATTTGGTCTTCAACTATATCACCATTCTCTTTAAAATTACTTGGTATTGAATAGTCAATCTCGCTTACAAATAAATCAGCAGTATCGCTATTAACTTGATTTTTAATTTTATTATATGTATCTTGTGCTATTATTCCAATTTCTCTATCCATAAATTTATTTTTATCTTTTATAAAGTGTTTATCATAGACTTCTACTTGTAAATTCTTTATAATTTCTAAACAATCAAAATCAACAGGTATTTCATTAAATTTAATTCTATCATCACTACCACTACCGCCACCTGTGGGATAATTAAATACTGTAGCACTGACATTTACTCTATTAGAATGAACCCATAACTCGGCATTATTTACACTTGTATTATATGTTTGTGATAGAAGAACGGTATTATAACCTTTAATCTCAACTCCTCCTCCAGTGCCAGAACTTGAGCCTGGTGTGTTATTTAACTGAACGCTACCATTTGCTCTTATAAAGTTATATACTGTGGTTGTATCACTTCTATTTAAATTTATTTCTGATAATAAAGCAAGTTTAATATCTCCATCTATACTAATATCACAATCGCCTCCAGTAAAATCACCGTCTATTGTTAAATCACTGTTAGTAGTTGTTATATCATTATCATATGTAGTTAAATTTGCTGATATTGCGAGAGTATTTCCATTTAAAAATATTTCACCTGAAAAAGTTTCAGTAGTTAATTTAATAGAAGCATCACCTTGGATATTTAATCCGATTGGTTGATTATCTTCTGTGGTTGCTTTTATCCAATTATTATTACTTAACAACCCAACATCAAAGTAAAGTTTTTTATCTTTAATCATTTGTATATCACCATCAAATGAAGCTAAAGTTCCCTTCACACTTAACTCACAACCAGCATCGCCTAATTGGATGTCTTCATTTTGTGTTAGTTGTAATAAATCCCTTTCTGTTCCATTATATGTATATTGTCCTGATATTTTACCTTTACAATTAATTTTATCTGTTTTTACTGTTAATATAGCACTTGCGTTTCCTCCTTGTGTTCCTATTTTGACTTTATTAGCACCTTGTAAATATACACCACCAATAGTAGTATCCGAACCAATAAAATTTAAATCATCAACCATTCCATTAAAAATAATTTTTTTACCATTTCTCATATTAATATCACCACTTTCTATATCTATATCACCAGCATCCATACTTAATCCTTGTAAGCTTGCTGTCCCATTTCCTCTAAGGACAGGATTGACTATTGAATTAATATATAAACCACCACCAGCACTACATACATATTTAATAGTTGTATCATCATCCCCTAATTGTATAGAATTATCTGTTAATAGTTGTAGTAAATCCCTCTCTGTTGTTCCAGTTAAGAATTCGCCTGTTATTTTACCTTTACATTTGATAGCAGTTTGACCTACATTAATAGTTGGTTTATTTGCTACGCTTGTTTTTATTAAGACATTATTAAAACCTTTTATTTCAATACCATTAAGAGCATTTTGAGACCCTATACTATTATTAGTATCATTATTAAAATTAATTTTATTTTCATTTGTTAAATTAATATTTCCGCTTAAATTATTAATATTACCTGTATTATTTAAACCTGAACTATTAAATACTCTTAAATTAGATATTAAAGGTGTGCTATCACCTAAAAAATATATACCTGTTGATACACTAAATCCACAATTATTTTGACTATCACCGAATATTATATCATTATTACTATTAACATAAGCAATATCCCTTACAGCAGGAGAAGTCCCAGTTCCTTTTAGTTTTTGTCCTGTATTAAAAGTTAAAGTCGTTTGTTGGTTGCTACTAATTTGATTTTCACTTGATATAGTTATATTAGTTCCATTTGTATAAGTTGTATCTGTTTCACCGGCATATTCTAAAGCAGTTGCTAATGAATTCATTTTTAATATTTGATTAGCAGAACCATATGAATTTAAATTAGATAATTTTATATTATAATCGCTATCCATCGTTAGTGGTAATGAAGTAGTATAATCTATTCTATCACTTAACCCATTTAGCGTTCTGACTGTATTTAAATTTAATCCATTTAACGATCTCATAGACATTTTATATAAATTTATATATATAATTAGATTTATATAAAAATACAATATAAAATATATTATTTATATAATATTAATGGAGCCTATTGAAAATAATGAAGAGATAGAGGAAGAAACTCAAACTGAAAGTGTAGAAGAAATTCAAACTGAGAGTATAGAAAAACCAAAAGTTAAAAAAACAAGAAGTCCAAAACAAATAGCGTCTTTAAAACTTGCTCAGGAAAAAAATAGGGAGAAAAGAGCTTTAGCGTCTAAACTAAAAGAAGAAGAGAAAATAAAATTAGAAACTCTTAAAGAAGAAAAAATTCAAGAACGAAAAAAAAAACAACAAAAACAAATTGAACGCTCTGTAAAACAATTAGTTTTTCTTGAAAATGAAAATGACGCTGATGATGAGGAAGATGATGATGATGAACCACCTCAACCAAAAATTATTAAAAAGAAAAAGAAAACTAAAAGAAAAATTGTCGTGGAGCAAGACAGTGACAGTGACGAAGAAGAAATTGTTATTTCTAGGCGTAGGCGTAAAAAAAAGCTTCCAGTTATACGTGAAGAAGAACAAGAATTAAATAGGAATTTTGAAACATTTAAAAAAAAACCAGAGCCAGAACCTGAGCCAGAGCCACAGCCAGAGCCAGAAATTAAGAGAAGATATACGCCTCAAGAAATTTTAAGGATGTATGGATTATAATAATGTTCAATTTTATTATTAATCATAAGTTAATAAAATATTAAATAAACTACTATATTATTAACTAAAGCAAATGACTGAATTAAGTGAAATAAAAATTAAAAAACCAGTTGAAATTGCAAAATCTAATTTCAAGTGCGACGATATAATTAGTAGGGATATCCCCAATCCTCTTCCAGGTTCAAATGAAGGGTGGTTTAGATTGGGTATCATTGGGAAGTCCGGATGCGGAAAAACGAATCTGCTTAGGGCTCTCACCGAAAAAGGAGGTAAAAACAAAATATATTATAAACAGTTTTCGAATGTGTTTTATATATCTCCCAGTATTAAATCAATGCATCCTGCTCCTAAGCTAGATGAAAAGAATTTCTATCAAAGTCTCAATGATTTACCTGAAATTATTGAGAGAATTCAAAATGAAGAGGATAAAGATGGTAGAACTTTGATAATTATGGATGACGTAAGTCATCAAATCAATAAAACAAATATGGAATTTATAAAACAGTTATATCAAAACAATCGCCATTTAGGAAGGCCTTTGTTAGATGAAGATGGTAATCAAATTGAAAGCGGAAGTGTTTCTACTATTATTATCTCTCAACGTCTAAATAATCTACCAAGAAATATTCGGTCGCAGATATCTCATTGGTGTATTTTCGATTCCACACACACTAAATCCGAGCTTACAACTATTTATGATGAATTAATTCATGCTGATAAAAACCTATTTAATAAAATAATTGATAAAACTTATTCAACGCCATATAATTTTTTATTTATTGATACAATCAAAAGTAAAATATATAATGGTTTTAAATCTGAATTTGTGGTAAATACAAAAAACTATTTATAAATAATATTATAATAAAATTATAAATGGATTTGGAATTATTAGCAATTCTTATAACGGGAATTTTAAATCTCCTTGCAACGTTGCGTCAAAGCCGTTGCACAGAAATCGATAGTCAATGCTGCTGTATGAAATTTCATGTTAACCGAGAATTAGAAGATAAACAAAAAGATAAACCTCAAAATGAAAATACAAATGAACTAATATAAACTTATTATTTATTTATTATATATAATGAGTGTAAATGAAAATACGATTTTGTTGCTTCCAGAAACTAAAAAAATTATTTCTAATTTAACGGCAAAATCAACGTGGAAAGATTTGGAAAAAATTGAGAAAATAAATAAACAAACGAAGGATATTCAAGGCAAAAAGATTGGAACAAAATGTAGAAATTTTCTTACTAAGCAAGTAGCGTTAGAAAAGAAAAGAATAAATCTTAAGACACTTTTTAAAAGATGTAATGTTGAAAAAAAAGTAGAAAAGCCAATAAAAGTAACAAAAGCTAGAAAAGGTAAAAAAGCTAAAGTAAGTAACGAAAAAAAGTTATTTGAAAAAAATAAACCTCCCGAAATTGTAACAAAAGCGCCATTTTTATCTAGGGCTGAGGTAGATAAAATGACAAATGATTTT
>Ga0181400_1001262_pt1 | contig 10535 bp, 17 predicted proteins | sample 23SPOviralmetaG_FD_130129 | JGI IMG/M metagenome (GOLD analysis project Ga0181400, IMG submission 130129) | Marine viral communities from the oligotrophic San Pedro Time Series (SPOT) site, San Pedro Channel, CA, USA - 23 SPOT_SRF_2011-06-22 | ecosystem: Environmental > Aquatic > Marine > Strait... | reverse complement strand
TTCTAAATTATTCATTTAATAATTTCTTCTGCTTGAAACTTAACTTGATTCTCAATTTTATTGCTAACCTGAACACTAAATTTAAACTCAACTTGCTCACAAACTTGAGCCTTGACTTGATTACAAACTTTGTCAAAAACTTGATTATTAGTTTGAGTATTAATTATATTTTCTAAATCATTCATTTAATAGTTTCTGTTACTTGATCCCTAACTTGATTCTTAACTCGAAACCAAACTTGAGTCCTAACTTGAACCCTAACTTGAACCCTAACTTGATTCCAAACTTGATCGTTAACTTGATCCTTAACTTGATTCCAAACTTGTTCTCTAACTTGATCAAAAACTTGATCGTTAACTTGATCGTTAACTTGAACCCTAATTATATGTTCTAAATTCTTCATTTAATAGTTTCTTCTACTTGATCGCTGACTTGATTCTTAACTCGAAACCAAACTTGATCCCTAACTTTAACCATAACTTGATCGTTAACTTGATTACAAACTTGAACCCTAACTTGATTCCAAACTTGATCGTTAACTTGATTCCAAACTTGATTACAAACTTGAAACTTAACTTGATTCCAAACTATTTTTTCTAAATTATTCATTTAATAATTTCTTCTACTTGATCGCTGACTTGATTACAAACTTGAAACTTAACTTGATCCCTAACTTTAACCATAACTTGATCGTTAACTTGATTCCAAACTTGAACCCTAACTTGATCCCAAACTTGATCGTTAACTTGAAACTTAACTTGATTCCAAACTATTTTTTCTAAATTATTCATTTTTTTACCTCGTAATGAAACAAGGGACAGACATGATGTGTCCCTTTTCATTTCTGATTGCTGAGGGGTGCCCTGTCGCGGGCGCAACTAAATCAGTCCTATCTGATGCCGCCATAACCATGGCGGAAACGATAATCCTAGTTCCTTCTTCCCATTCTGGAAGCCCTTGTACATCTCCGAATGTTTGGCGACATGCGTCACCTACAATTTCAGTGAAGGCTGCACTCACGCGAGCACAACCTTCGGACGAAAATGTTCTTCCGTCGTTCAGATTTATCTGGTGAGGCGTGAAATTTCTATGTGTTGTCATTGTTTTCCTTGTCGTTAGTTGTTATCTTGATTATGTATATATTATATCATATGTAACTACAAAAGTACACAACTATACTATGTTGATATTCAATAACTTAAGAAACGTTTTAAAACTTAATTTAAAAATTTAACTTTTTTAAAAGTTCTTTGCGTATGTTCTATAATTTCTTGCACCTGCTGCTCCACTTACACTAATAGTATCAACACCTGGGGTAAATTTAGTTTTTCCTAAATCAATTGATAATAAATTACTTCTTTTGGATGCAATGTCATTACTTTTAGGTTCAAGGTAAATATTAATAATTTCGTTCTGTTCTACAGGGATTGGTTCGAGGGTAATTTCTCCAGTTTCTAAATATAACTTACCTAATGACGTAAATATTTTTACCGCATTACCACTCGCGTCTTGTTCATATGCATAGATATTTCTATAAGTAGTTTCGTTCGGAATTGGTTCATCTGCTAAACGTAATACTTTTTCTTTATACGTCCAAGAATCAGAAGTAATTAACGTAGTCTCTTGATCGTATTCACCTTCAATTTCAAATCTAAATTCTACAGTTTGAGGAATCAAATTGCCGTACGTTAAATTAACTACTTTATATGCCTTAACTCTAGCTGTAGAGTTTAAAATAGACGATTCACTTTCATCAATAATATTGAGAAATTCTGAGTGTCTAAATACGCCGTTAAATTTAGTCAAAATATTATCATTATAATTCTGTATTTCGTCACGTATTACCGATATTAATTCTCCGTTTGTCAAAGTTGTTTGGGTATTATCGTATTTAAAAAGTATTTCAAAATATAAAAATGTATATTCTGGGTCTACAATTTCAGGTATTATCGCTATTACTTTTTTCTTATCTAATAAATTAAGAATATCAATTTTTTGTTGATCACTTAACGTTTCAGCAGCAGGAGGTTTAATACAGATAAATGCTTTTCCGTAAACCGGAGGAACATTGTCTTGTCCGCCCCAAACGGCCATGTTATCAATATCCTTAAACTCTGAAGAAATAATAGTTCTATAATCTAAAGGAGTTACTGTTCTATTCTGTGCAGCAAATGTAGTTGGAGCATTAAAACGTATTGACTCAATTCCTTCTCTATCTGAACCATTACTTGCAGGAGAAGTCGTAGTAATCAGTGAAGGCGCTGGATCATTATCTGACCATTCAAAAATAGATGCGCCATTTGCTGCAGTGCCTTGAGATGTAAGAAAGAAAATCCTTGCCAAACTTTGGGATTCTGGTTTCTTACCAAACACACCATTACCGAAACGAATTTCGTATTTTCCGTCTGCATTTTCAGAAAGAAAATAAATTGGTGTATCTCCTGTTATTTCTTCATTTTCAAATGTTTGCCACAAAGAATATGTAGTATATTCTGTAGACGCTGGATTATCATAAACTCTTACATCCATTTTATTTACGTCTATGGCCTCGTCGTCTAAAATAATTTTTTGTTCTTCATTTGCAGAATTAATTAAATACGATGCAGATTTTTCTCTGCCTTCATAAATTTCTACATCAAACAACTTAAATACTCCATCTTCTAATTGTGATGCATAACTATTACGTGTAATAAAAAAATAAGAAACACCATCAATTGTAGTCGTAAATTTAGAACCAATAGGTAATTCAAAATATCCTGCAGTTCCAGCTGCTTCTTCAAATCTAAGATAAAGACTTGCTTTAGCTGAAGTTACTGAACCCGGCGTATACCCTAAAAGTTTTGCCCTAGCAACTACATTATTTCTTAACTGAGCAGAGTCTATAAAAGACTCGTTAATCGCCATATGAATATTACGAGAATTTGTATATGTATTATATGCAAGAACATCTAATAAAAGATTTAAACCTGAACCTTCAAAGTCCCAGTCAGTATATTTTTGGTTCGGATGATTCTTAAAATAATTCGTTAAATTACCTTTAATTTCGTCAAAGTCTAACTCAGTAGTGTTTAATACTTTTCCACTCATATTTTTTATTTATTTTAATTTTATCTTATCCTATTAAAAGATATTGTTACAGACTCAGCTTCAGAAAATCCTACGATCAAAAAATTAATGGTACAATTTAACATATGATTTGAGGGTGTAAACCCTATTTGTACATTGTTGCAAATTACACGAGGTTCGTGTTTTCTTAACGTTATTTTAATTTCTTCTTCTAATTCAAACGACGTAAACTCATCAGCATTTTCAAACATCTTAGAAATAATATTGCCACCATAAAATGGTTGAAATGGTTTCTCTCCATGATTAGTTAAAATAATAGTTTTTACTGCTTGTTTTATCGCATCAACTCCCTTTTTTGCAGGTAAATCTTTTGTGTTGGGATGAATAGTAAAATCCAAAGGGATATCTGCAAAGCTTTTCTCTTTCGCTACTCTAATTGATGTTGATGCAATTGCCATAATATTTATTTATATATAAGAGGCATTATAGTATTGACAGGTTTTTAAAATTAGATTATAATATTATTAAGTTTCTTAAAAGACAAATAATATAATAATAGTATTGCCCGAAGGGCACCCGAGGAACGAGGGTTGATTTAAATATAATTTAATGTCGCAAGCTCCATTAAATGCGGGGCAAGCCCGCAAAATTTATTATTCTAAAGGTTTTATATTTAATGGAGCTTTAATTCCTTTTATGGTTTCTTGTATCTTTTTAACTACGTTAGGTTTTTCTAAAGGTATATCTGGAAACGCTGCTACTTTACCTGGCGGAATTATAGATTTTATATCTATTGATACTCCAGATTTCATTTGAGATAATAAAGAATCGGCTGCCCCTGCCCCAAATTGTGAAGAAAAAGAATCTAATGAGGGTAAAGTCGGAATGTTTATTAAATTTTGTGCTTCTGTGGCAAAATCTGGTAGTACTGGTAAAGGTGGTATTGAACTTAACGCACCTTCTTTTAAATCGCTTAAACCAGAAGCAACATCACTTAATGCGTCTTTTCCTTGAGAAGACATATTGCCCATCTTTTCTTTTAACGCCTTTTTCTTATCTTGGATTGCTTGAAGACCTGGCGATATATTAGACTTTGGTAAAGCAGGAATTGCTGGAATAGGAATTTCAGGAGGTGTAAAGGTAAATGGCATAAAAATATTTATTAATTTATTAGAACATTTGCATCACTTTTTATTTCTAAATCATTTGTTGCTTTAATTTGAATTTCTGCAGCAGATTCTAATTTCATTTGTTCTGCCGAATCCATTTGTAAAAGTGAATTTGAAGAGAGCGTAAAGTTTTTAGCCACACCGAATACTGTAGTTCCAGTAACGACCTTTGCATCATTACCTAATACTACTTTGTCATTATCTTTCGTAACTTGTTCATTTTTTGAACCCATAATAGTAATATCTTGATCTGCCGTTATAACTCTAGTTTCATTATTACCAACAGTACTACTTAAATCATCTGCAATATTATTTACTTTACATTGATCAACTTCTAGTAAATCGTTTCCGCCTACTTTAATACCTCGGCTTCCTTTTACATATAAAGAATCATCACCTTCTATTTCTATCACTCTATTGCCTTTGACTAATGTTCGCTGATCTCCTTCTACTGTAACATTTAAGTCACCCCTTATGAGCATCTTTTTATCTTTGAAACATACTTCATATTCATCACCTACAACAAATATCGTTTTAGAACCATCGTCTACTACCTCTTGGTATGTTCCACTCTTATGAAATTCAGATATTCTACTTTTACCATCTGTGTCGTCTTGTTCTAAAACGTGTCCAGATTCAGTTTCTGTTACATGATTTTTCGGATATTTTGGTGCAATTATATCGTCAGTTACTAAATTAGACCAAGGTTCTCCTGCGCCTCCAGCGACAGTACCAATAGATAAATCAGCTACTGAAGCTGTTTCAACTTCTTCTTGTCTCGATTGATCTTTAGTTTTATATACTATTGAATCTTTATACGCGTCATCTTTATCTCTTGCAGGAATAGGATTGTCTGGTTCATCTAATAAAGCCTTCTTAGGATATTTTTCGTCTGGGTCTGCGAAGCCCTTAGAATAATCTACTGCAGTAGAAATAGAAGGTATTGAACCAATGATAATTCCATCTTGTGCATTAACACCATCACGCCACATACCGACAACCCAAGAACCTTTTAATAATCCAGTAGCGCTTCTTCCAATACTAGAAATAGAAGCCGAAGTTATAGGAAGTACAGGATGACTCCAAGGCAAATCTTCAGTAGGTAAATCCATTTTTGATTCGGAATGAAAACCAAACACTCTTACTTTTATTCTACCTAATTGTTCGGGGTCGTCAATATCTTCTACAACTCCAGTGAAGAAACCGTTATTTCTAAAATCGTCGCTTATCATAATTTTATATTTGAAGTAAAAAGGAGTCCCTTTTGACTTTTACTCTAGTAAAATATTCAGAATCTTTAAACTCATGTATCGCAGATGTTATAATATATTTACCAGATAAGTGTTCGTCAATTCCTTGCTCGATATCTAAACTAATCGCTTTAGGAAATTCTAGCTCAATTATTACCCCTGCATTTAAATTCATATCACCATATAAAGTTAATTCGTGCGAAGTAGTTTCAAGATTTTCGACATAACCTTTTACTAGTCCTTTACTAACCTTTTTTAAATTATTATAATTTTTAGATGTCTTACCATGCGCCCAGTCGTTTATAGAAATATATTCATGATGTGCATCAAATAATGCATCAAATGGTTGTCCGTCTATAAGAAAGTCTTTAGAGATTGTAGGATTAGCTTCTAGTCTTTCGGAAAGATTCTGATAGCTATATTTATGATTAGAAAAATTCTTTTTAGTATAATCTAAATATGAATGTTTTGCAGCATAAGCACCAGGGATTGCTAATATAGGCTTCGCCATACGTAAATCTGACGATACATCAATAATTCTTTTACTTAATTCTGTATAGGTATTTTCGTCTTGTCCTGAAGCAAAAAATCCTCTTTTATCTTCATACTTATAATAAGGTTCTTCTTTTAATAATTCAGAATAAGAAACTAAATTTAATGTACCATCAAAGGTTTGAAAACAAAAATAAGGCGTATTGGCCTCGTCAAATGATTTAATTAAAAGCCATCCGGCATGATACGAAGGATTATTAATGTTTAATATCCCTTTAAATCTCGACATACAACTACCTATGTTATTAAATTTTTTAACACCTAAGTCTTTTGTATAAATTTTTTCTATTTCAGTAGTAGTTAACCCTTGAGTTTTTCTACAAATCTTTTTAAATTTTGATTTATAAGCGTGCTCTGATACTCCAATAATTTTAAAAGCAGATACTCTATCTGCCTGTAATCTAATAAACTCAGGATATTCTGTTACTAAAAATTGCAAAGAAATTATTTCTTCTGGTATATGGGGGTCATTGCTTTTTCTAAAAATTTCTATATCTAGTTTTTCTTGTCCAATAATTGGTAAATCTTCTAATATGTTATATTCGTCCTTAAAAACAATTTCTATTAACAACGTAGAATTATATAAACTTTCAGTTATAGAAAAACCTACTAGTCCTTGTCTTATATCTATACCTTCGTCTTTATGATTAATTAAAGAAATATTTTTTAACGAAAATGAAGTAGGATATACCGCTGCGCCATCTTTACTAAAATTGTTTGGTATATTATCCATTTAATGATTTTTTATATATTTCTGCAAATTGGTTTATATATTGAGGTAATATATATTTAATTTGCGTTTTACTAAAATTGTTTTCTTCTTCTACTTCTTGATACGATTTATAAAATATTTGTTCAACACTATTTAATGCGTCATAAGAAGAAATCTCTTGTGTTTTTTCTTCGTCAGAGTAATAATATCTTGGTGCTAACTCTGCAAATTTATATTTTTCTTCTGGTGTAAATATCAATTGGTTTAAGTACGTATTTTGAAATAGATCAAAATATGCGTCAGAAAACGCAGTTATATTTTGATTAGCGATATCTTCTACAAATGTGTAAAAAAGCGTTTGACTATTGTTTTCAAAATATGTGATCATTTCTAACAACCACGCTTTTCTTTCTTCTCCAGTACCAATATAATCTAATTGATAAGTAGTTCCGTTATCAATAAAAGAGATATTAGAAACAGAGAAATCATAATTCCACAATTGAAGTTTATTAAAATCGTAATCAAGTATTTTTGCTGTTTCCCCGGTACTAACTGATTTTAAAACGACATTTTCATTAAAAGAAATACCTCCCAAATAATTAGTATTATCTTTTAAATTCAAATAAGTATTTGATCCAATAACTAACGAATTAGTTGAAGTATATTCTGGTTGAAAAATAGAAATAGTATATTTTGAATATTCTTTAGTAATTTTTTCTTTATATTGTTGATAAGACAATGGCCAATTATTCATAGAAGAACGTAAATGATCGTTTACAATAAAAAACGTCCATTCAAATAAAGGCGAATCATATAGTTGCTGAGAAACATTATCAGGTCTCCAACCGTCTGGAACAGTGTAATATTCATGAGCAATAATGTTTTCTAAATCTACTTCACTCATTTGCACGTGACGAAACAAATCACGAATAACTGAAATGGAGCCATTTATATTGTAAGTAGTATAAGGAAAATTTTTAAAGAATTCGGACATATTAAAATTTAAATTTAGAGGTTACTTTTCCTAAAGCAGAATTTAAAATTGAATTAAGATTTAAATTAGCAGTACTACTAGTGCCACTGCTTGACAATTTTTGTGGTTTTTGTTTTAGAATATCTTGGGCAATTTTAAATCCAATTTCATTTTCAGCACTTTCTAATTTTATTAATTCGTCTCTAGTAAGCATTTTTACTTCTTGGAATGTAAATTGTAAATCTATTGCTTGCGGAGAACCATCTTCATAAAAAGACGAATTAGAAGCGTTATAAATGGCCTGAAAGTTAGTCAAATAACTTTCAGCTATTCTGCACATAAATCTATTTTCTTTAAATGAACCACCTGCTCCTGTTGCAATTAAAAACTTAATGTTCCAAACTGGAGGAATACCTAATCCCTGACCTAAAAGTATCTTTGGCGCATAAACCATTTGATTAACGTAATGTACTACCTTTTTTATTTGGTTTGATTCTGAGGGTGTTTTAGGAATTAAAGAAAAAGAAAAAGAAAAATTTCTAATCGCATTTCCAGTAAACTTACTTTCTGTTTTATTATTAGCAACACCTGATAACTTATTTGCATCAGTAGTGTTAACTTCTCCACCCGCTACGGTTTTAATGGCTTTTACTCCCTTTTCAATAAGACCTGCTGCCTCGTTGGCCATGTCTGCAGTAAGCGACATATCTGTTTGATTATATGCACCAGTTGCAGCAAAAGTTTGATTTGAAGGACAAGGGAAATATAATGTTGTTTTGTTATCTTCTTCTAAACAATTGAAGGCTACTACTGGTATACCAAAACCAGCTAAATCATTGGGAAAAATAAATTTCTCAGCTTCTTTAGAAGGTTTTTCTTTAACTAGGTCTAACCCATTTTTGCCGACAGTATTATCATGAAGTATTTCTCCCTGTTCTTTTATAACAGAAGTAGTGTCACTTACAAAATTTCCTACACCTGCAGCAGCCTGTTTTATCAAGTTACCGGTTTCTTTATTGGCTCCAATGTTTTCCATAAATATATTTATACTTCGCAAAGAATAAATAGGTTCTTTGTTTATTATATGAAAACATATCGCGGCAAATATAGAGTAAAAAACATTGGTAAATATAAAGGAAACCCAGATAACGTGATATATCGTTCTAGTTGGGAAATGTTGTCTTTTAAATATTTAGATAATAACCCTAATGTAAAATGCTGGAATTCTGAAGAAGTAATAATACCTTATCGTTGTCAAACAGATAACAAAATACACAGATATTTTATTGATTTATTTTTTGAAACTGTAGATGGACAAAAGTTTCTAATAGAAATAAAACCAGAAAAAGAAACTAAAGAACCAAAAATACCTAAAAGAAAAACCAAAAGATTTTTAAATGAAGTACTAACTTGGGGCAAAAATCAGTCTAAGTGGGAATCTGCTAAAATGTATGCAGAAAATAATAATATGGTTTTTTCTATATGGACAGAAAAAACCTTAAAAAAACTTGGAATCAAAATAATGACACCCATGAAAACTGGCCCAAGAAAAAAGAAAACTAAGAAGAGGACATTATATGATTGATTTCAATTTTTATAAATTCTGCTGTGGCTAATTTTAAGCCTATGTAACTCCAACAATATTGTTTAGAAATAAAAGAATTTATGGTAAACTTTTTATCAAATTCATTTTTGACGAATTGAAGAATTTCTTTAGGGTCAACCATTGATTCTAATTTATAAGCATTATCTTTAATCATTTCTAACATAAATTCTTCACACCAACGATCTAGTAGATTTAGTGTTTCATCTGCATTGCTTTTAAAATTTATCATACAATTAAATCTTTACATTTTTCAAGATAGACATCTAATAAATTTCTAGTAATATAGCCTTCAGCTTCGCTACATTCGCTAAACCTATTTTTAATAATCCAAACATAATCTGTCGCGTTTTCTTCGTCTACGTAAATTAAATTACAACTACTCAATGATTCTTTATTCATTAGTGCAATTTCATCGAACGAATTCAGTTTTATTACTTTGTGATATTCTGTATTTTCGTATTTTTTACTTAATATTGTTTCCATCTTTTACCTCTTTCTTATATGATTTATAAAACATTCATTTAATTGTTTCTTCTGCTTGATCGCTAACTCGATCCCTAACTTGTCTCCAAACTTGATCCCTAACTTGATCCTTAACTTGATTATAAACTTGAGCACGAACTTTAATGCTAACTTGTCTCCTACTTTGTGTCCAAACTTGAGCACGAACTTTAATGCTAACTTGATGCCAAACTTGAGTGTTAGTGTTAACTTGATCCCTAACTTGATACATAACTTGATTATCTAAATCATTCATTTAATTGTTTCTTCTGCTTGATCGCTAACTTGATCCCAAACTTGATCCCTAACTTGTTCCCAAACTTGATCGCTATCTTGTTCCCAAACTTGACTATCAACTTGAGCCCAAACTTGTTCCTCAACTTGGTTACCGACTTGGTTACAGACTTGGTTACCGACTTGTTCCCAAACTTGATCGCTGATTATATTTTCTAAATCATTCATAATAAAAAAAGGGACTAAAATTAAATTTTAGCCCCTTAACAAACACATTATTGATTTACTTTACTGTGCCGATGTGCTGAGGATTTAAACCTCCCAGTCTATATTGTAACGCATCTTCTAGGGTTCTGCAATCAGGCGAGACTGCTTCAACGTGGAATACTCCAGTACTTTGATTCGTCATTTTTAGGTGTGGAGCATAATCTACACCTTCAAATAAACTTTCCATGTCATACAACTCATATTG
>Ga0181400_1001261_pt1 | contig 10538 bp, 14 predicted proteins | sample 23SPOviralmetaG_FD_130129 | JGI IMG/M metagenome (GOLD analysis project Ga0181400, IMG submission 130129) | Marine viral communities from the oligotrophic San Pedro Time Series (SPOT) site, San Pedro Channel, CA, USA - 23 SPOT_SRF_2011-06-22 | ecosystem: Environmental > Aquatic > Marine > Strait... | reverse complement strand
TCGTGTAAATCATATTATCAGCAGATGTCGTTAAACCTGCAATACTCTTTAATCCAACATCAAATGCTTGAACATCAGAACCTATACTTAATCCTAATGTAGTTCTTGCTTCTAAAGAACTATTATCATCTAAAAGACTTCTCGCATAAGAAGTTAAACTTGCTGTATCGTAAGTGTCGCTTCCATTAATATATAAAACAGTATCGGGATTTTCGCTTCTTGTTATACCAGATATGTCTATCGCATTGGTTGCTATTGTTGCTATTGTTGCTGTTGAAGCATTGCCATCAACATTACCAGTTAAATTACCAGTAACATTACCGATAACATTACCAGAAACATTTCCATCTAATTCTATATTATTTAATCTCATATTTGAATAATTTGAACCTTTTTTTAGTTCCATCTTATCGGTTTGCCATTGAAAGGTTACATCAGATCCATTTCCCCCATCAAGTGTTATACCAGTATTATTTATAACATCTACCGTAGGATTTCCAAAGCCGAGTATTATATTTTTATCTTTAATAGTTACTTCTGTGCTATTTACTGTTGTTGTACTTCCATTGACTTTTAAATCACCATTTATTTCTACATTTCCATTTACAGTTGTACTACCATTTACAGTTGTACTACCATTGATATCTAAATCACCATTGATTGTCATATCATTATTAAAAGTTTTACTGCCCGCTACTATTTGATTCGTAGTTAGTAAAACTGCATTATCAGATACATAATCTCTTGTAAAACTATATATTTGACTACCGTTTGCTAAAGTTGTAGCTCCCTCCGTCACAGATGCATTCTTTGCGCTTATTTGATTTGAATCATTAATCTTAATCGTTGTATCATCTACGTTATTATTTATTGTTATATTTCCATTGCCATCATTAGTAATAATTAATCCACTCCCATTAGTATTAATATTTGTTATACCATATTCTTCAAATGTTAAAGGTGTATCATCTATTATTATATTTCCATTTGTTTTTAAAACAAACATTTTATCTGCATTTGTTGTTCCATTTGCTATAAATACAAATGCGTTTGGACGACAAGATTCATTACTATCCATATCTGATGAACGATACCAATTACCCGAACTACATATATATATACCATTTTCTGAACCCGTGCTTTGATCTTTTACTAACACTCTTTCATTTTCATTAATAGGTATATTATCTATAGTTTGTAATCCAGATAATTTTATATTAGTTGTTGTTGCTACTCTACAAGTTAATTTACTATTAGTAGTATTTACATATTGTTCGGCTTCTGATAAACTCTGTACTAAACTATTTACCACCATATGTTAATATAATTTATATAATTTATATTATTAAACAAATATGAAAGAATTATTTGAAAAATATAAATATCATATTGGTGGATCGGTAATTAGCTTAATAATATTTTATCTGGTTTATGATACATTTATTAAAAAAAATAATAATAAAATAAAAGAACCTTTAATATCTTTTAAAGAAGATAAAAAAGAAGTTGTTAAAGCGGAAATATCTCATGAAGAATTTATATTATTCATGAAAACTTTAAAAGCGGAGCTACAAAATCTAACTCAATCTATGATGCAATTTAATGCGAATAATATAAAAACACATAGTGAATATAAAGATTTCAGAGATAAATTATTTACAAAAGATATCGTTAAAAAAAGTATATTAATTGATTCTGAATCTGTAAGTAATTTAAGTTCTCCCCCATCTATTAAAACTAATAACTATGTTGTAAATTTTGGTTCAGAAATTTATTCAGAAGTCTTTAAAAATGTTATTGGTTTTCGGTTAGTAAAAGCAACAATCCCTCATACAGCTTATACAATTAGTTCTCCTAGCAATACAATTGTTTTTAATGCTAGTACCCATGGAGATTTTCGGGATCATGATGTAACATTAGATCCTGGTTCATATACTTTTAAAGGATTAGGTAATCATTTTCAAACCAGGATTAATGCCAATGCTAGTTTATCTGGATTTTCAGTATCAAGTGATTCAAATTCACTTAAATATACTATCACAAATGCTTCAGATTTTTCTATAAAATGGAGTAAGTACGTTGCGCCCGGCCCACCATACGTTAACCCAAAAATATTTGGATTTAATGATGAAGATACTAACAGGAGTAAATCACATACTTCTGATAAAGCAGTAGATCAAACTAAACATATTGTTGATTTAGTAATACCAGAAATACCTGATATTGCTTGTAAAATGGGATCTAAAAAACATGTTATAGATAGAATACCTCTTAATGCACCCGCAGGTTCTATCATTTATTATCGTACCCCAGAAGCAGAATTACAAACAAAAAATTATTTTTATCCTATGAAATTAAGTAGTTTAAATATACAATTATATGATGATAATAATAATCTTTATCAAGATAATAATGTTCAAAATTTTTTTGAATTTGAAATAACTATCGTGAAAAATACTGAATTATTTAAATAGATTATTTACGTGCTACAAATACAAATTCAGCTAAAAACATTTCACTTGCATTGTTAAATATATCTTGTCCATCTAAATCAGAAACTTTTCCTGTTATCTTACTAATTGTTGTAGGATTAATACTACAAATATAATTCATTTTTTTACTTTTATGTGATCTTGTATAGGAAGCATTTGTAGTACGAGATAAAGCATCTGAAGGTATAACTATATTATTAAAAATATGATTCATATTATCCGAGATGGCATTACCACTACTATCATAATTTATTTTACCCGCAACATTTTGCCGAATATCAAATTCATTAATATTTAAAACAAATGCAGATGCTTCAGGAGTGTAAAAAATATCAGAAGCATTACTATGATAAGTTGTAAAATTATCTAGATAAACATCAGATAAACTATCTATCTTTAAATGTTCTGTTAAAGATAAATCTATCTTTTGTCTATCGGTTCCATCAGGTGACCATCTTAGCAATAATGTTTTTTTAGGAGTTCTGTCAAAATTATAATTACTGTTTTGATATATATCAAAAGTACTCATATTATAAATTATTATACATTTTATTTATATAAATAACGTATTTTTTTATCTATATTCTAATTAAATATGGTTAATGTAGATTGTGCTGGTGACCAAGATAGAAATACAACTACTAGTGAAACGCATCCTAATATTCCACCTAGGAAAACTAGAAATTGTTATTTAAGTGATCCCCTTAATACAGGTATAGGTTTTGATAGATCTTTATGTGGTACATCTTCTGATAGAGCATGTTCTGGTATAGCTGGTGGGATCAATGCATGCGAACCAGATAAATATGGTGGATATTGTAAAAATAATAATCAATATTTTGTTTCTAAAGGAAATATTTTTTCTCCCTTAACTCAAGCTGATTTAATAAATAGATACAAGGGTGATAGTAATACTGATACTGATATAGTAGTTAATAGAGCATTAAATGAACAAGAAAGAAAATTTAATAATCGGATTAGAGAACTTCAAATTATGGGTAAGGATCCATTAGTAAGACAAAATAATAAAGATCAAGATAATAAAGATCAAAATAATAAAGATCAAAATAATAAAGATAATGAAGTTCATGGTTTTATAAGTGATTTATTAACTAAAATTGGTATTGGATTTTCTGTAATTATGTTTATAATTTCTTCATGTGTTATCTTAATACAAAATAAAATTATCTAAGTGGGTGAATATTATATTTTTTATTTAACTTTTCACATAATTCTAACCAAGGCTGTGTAGGTATGCGAGTTCCCTTAGGTTTACCTTTAGGTCTTCTATTATCAACAATTCTCTTTACATCTTCATTTGTTTTACTTGGATCAACTTTTTTATAATATCCTGTTAAAATTTTAATTTGCTCATCATAGGTGTAATTCTTAGGTGATTCAGGTTTAGGTGATTCAGGTTTAGGTGATTCAGGTTTAGGTGATTCAGAATTATTTTTCACTTTCTTTGGTTTTTTTGTATTATAACAACAATCTTTACCTTCTGGAACTTCTTTACCAGGGGGGCAAGGTGGTGGTGGATGAGCTTTAGAACATTTTTGTTTTTTAGGTTTATCTGTTTTTAAAGGTTTCTTTACTACTTCTGATTTTTCTTCCCTTTTATGGATTGTCGTATCTGGTTTTTCTATCATAATATAATCACTATTTTCTTTATTTAATCTTTGTATAATCTCTATAAAATTAGAATTTTCTTTTACTAATTGGGCATATTTCTTTCTTAGAACTATCTTTTCAGGTTCAGATAATTCATCTTCATTTAAACTTCTCATAATTTTACTTTTTTCAATACTATTTTTATATCTCATATCTGATAATTTTTCTAAATCGTCTATATATTTGTCTAAACCATTTGATTTATTATAATCGTCTATTAATCGTTTTAAATCGTCAGTAGATTTTTTTATAATCATATTTTGTGTTTCTAATTCTGTTTTAACATTCATCTTTTGACTCAATTCACTTAAATCGTATTGTAATATATCACCTTTACGATATTCTAATGAACCGTTCATATTCTTCTCATAAATTTCTCTTAATGTTCTATAATGAATATATTTTGGTAATACTATTGTATATTGTTTCCCACATTTAGGATCATTTTTAGGTCCACAAGAATATACTAGTTCTTTATCACTAAATATAAATCTCTTTTTACTATCACAACCTGGACATCTTAATTGAGATTTTTTACCACTCTTGAATTTAAAGAAATCACTATAAAATTTCGCGAATAGTTTTTCATATTCCGTTTCAGAAGAGCTCATTATATATTTATACTATTATTTAATATTCTTTAATAATATTATACTTAAAACTTATATTTTTAAAAAAATATTTTAAGTCTAGCTACTGTAACTAAGTATTGGCCTCACGACCTTCTAGTTATAATATCAGGCTCTTCGTAGGGACAAACATAAGGGGAGCACTCAAAAAAAGGCGTTTCCCATAGCGCCTAAAATACGACCCCAAGACAGGTCCGGGAAATTCCACTACATACGATGCGTTCTTGTGTTGACTGTAGAGGGTGCCCCTAATTTCTCTGCCCAAATGGATCTAATGTTATGCACGCTTTTAGGCTGGAAGATCTCTGTGGTAGTTGCGATCATCACTACCCATTGCTTCATGTCTAATAGATCTGGTCGCGCGGGCTAATTCTCTTTTTCTTTTTTTCATCTCACCGGAATATTCCGCCTGGTCGTGTGCCGTTTCATTTAGGAAGCGCTTCGTCTCCAGCGCGCAGGCGCGTGCATTTCCACTCCTGCATCTTCGCTCCGATCCTGGATTACGCATCCATTTTGTCCGATTATCATATAGTTTTTTTGATTTTAGGTATTGGCCATCATTTCTTAATTTTGCTTCTAGTCTTGTATCCCTAGCTTTGTCTAGACGCCGAGCCACTTCTTTTAAAGATTCAAGGTTTTCTTTCGGTTGATTCCCCCACGTTCCATCTGTCGCATAAGTACGTATTTTTGATTTTAGATCTCTACCTTTAGACTTGATTACACCTACTGATCTTCTCAATTTATCAAAAAAACCACCTCTATGTCTATTTCTACGTGTCCTCCGCTGTGTTTTACGGACTTTCTTGTATTTACCGCGTTTACTTTTATAATTATTTCTACGTGTTCTAGATTTTGATTTACGAGACATATATATTATAAAATAAAATTATTTTTTTTAAATATAATTATTTATTAGATTTTGACATATCATTGATATTCGGAACTCTTAATTCTATATTTCGCTCTATTTTTCCCATACTATCCACGATTTCATTTTTTTTGCTAAAATTATCATATAAGAAGTTGCTTCGCTGGTAGGCTGGATTATTTATATAATTTTCTATCTCTTCTTTTTGTCTTTTTAACTTTTGATATTCATCATCTTTTTCTAATAATTTATTTTTATAATTATCATGAATATCAGATTTTCTATTTCCGCTAATGTGGTCGTATTTAAGTTCATATTCTTTATCCTTTATAATATCATTAAAATCAGATCTATTTAACATATTAAATTGGTTCCTAGCTTTTTTTTTTAAATTTTTAGATTTATTACCTAAATATTCTTTAAAACTGTTAAAATATTTCCCTCCACCTCTATGTCTATTTCTACGTGTCCTTCGCTGTGTTTTACGAACTTTCTTGTATTTACCGCGTTTACTTTTATAATTATTTCTACGTGTTCTAGATTTTGATTTACGAGACATATATATTATATATAAAATAAAATTTATAGATTAATATTTCTTTTAACATATTCATTTAATTCTATTATTTTATTTTGAGTTTCTAATTCCTTCTTTTCTTTATCTAAATATCTTTGATAAATACATAATCCCCCTATCACAAGGATACATAATCCTATAATATTAATGATTAATGAATTATCAACATTTGTTGGTATTATTTTTTTAATAGGCTTCGGTTTAGGTTTCTGAAACCAATTAGGATCTACTAATTTTGGTTTAGTATTCATTTAAAAAAGATTCATATAAAAGAAAGAAAAATTTAACATATTTATAATAAATTATCTCTTCTTATTATTAAAAAATAATAACTACTTAATCCTATTAATGTTGTAACCAACCAATAAGGAAATACTGTTTCATCTTTACCTAAACCAAAACTTTTAAAATTACCCGATTCATCAAACATTTTGCTATGTTTGTAATTATAAAGAGCATAACAACTACCTAAATAAATCACAATTGCTAAAATTAAATTACTATCAAAGTTCATATACTATACTATTACATAAAATTTATAAAACTTTGACTAATTATTTAAAATTTTATCTTGAATAGTTAAATAAATGTCAAGTTTAACAGAAGAAACTATTAATGAAGAACAAGAAAAATTTTTATTAGCTGTTCTTGCTAATAATATTTCTGCGATGAAAATATCTAAAACTTTAAGAGAACATTCTCAAAATGATATTTTAACAACTGACATGGTTGTATCAGGTTTAATTTACAGGTTAATGACTCCTATGACCGATGATGAACTTAAAAGAAGTATTGATGAAGCCGAATCAGTATTATATGCTGAATCATCTGAAGATGAAGAAATAGAGACAGTTGATGAACCGATTAGAGAAAAGAGAAATATTAAATATAATAGTTGTAATTGTGATGTCTGTATGCAATGTAGGATATGCTTACTTAATTTTAAAGATTTCTTGCCAAAAGATCCTTTAGGAGATATCGTTAAAAATAGTATCTGTGAAACCTGTAAAAAATATAATCTCATAATACATCAATAAATATCCATTCACTATCTTTTGTTAATCGTTTACCACTATATTTTAAATCATCAAGATTCACTAAATTTTTATATAATTTGATATTAATATCTTTATCACATTTAATTACACCATAAAAATTATAATCTTCAATAAAATTTAAAAATCCACCATATTCAATTTTCAAATATTTACTGAATGAATTATATTTTCTATAATTATGTAATTTATATACTTTGGTTCGGGAATTTAACATTCTAATAAGATCATTAATATTTCTTATACCATCTTTACTTTCAGTTAAAATATCTATCAATGTTAAATGAATAATTTCAAAACATTTTTCAGAAGTTAAATTCCATTTGATATTATTCTGAACCATTATAACCTCCTTAATAATTTTAAAGATTAACCTTTAAAAAATACAATTATAAATATCATAAATTTATTTTCTAATATTAATTTACTCAATATAAATTAGTTTTCTATTCATATATAATTCTCTTTCATAAATCGCATTCATTAGACTATTCATTAAAAAACTTAAACTTTCAAAAAAACACATACTATATCTTTATTAAAAGATAATATCTTTAAATTTGATTGTAATAAATCTAAATCAAAAAAATCTAAATCAACTAAATATAAATCAACTAAATATAAAAATCATGGAACCTTCAATTACCGATTATTATAATGATTACCCATCAATGATTAAAATAATTGATAAGCTAAATGAAGAAAATAATCACTTACAAGATGAATTAGATTCTACCAAAGGTGAATTAGATTCTACCAAATGTGAATTAGATTCTACCAAAGGTGAATTAGAATTTTATAAATCAATCTTTAAAACTCATAGAAATTCAGTTGTATATAATTTATATATTAAATACAAAGATAAACAAAGATTATGGATTGATAAAATTAGAACCGATTATTATGAATTAAAACAATTAGATGAAGATGGAGATATTAAAGAATGGCTTAAACCCGTAAGATGTGAAAGATAAATATATAATATTTTAATAATGGATTCATCAAAACATTATCCCTATAATATTCCTTTTTATACCGATGTAAATTTTATTGATGTAAAATTTGTTAATAATGAAGATCATATAATCAATATTTTTTTTATAAAAGACGATAAACAAGGCGATCTAGTCGCTTTAATATTTCCTCATAGTGAAAGGAAATATCAATTTCCTGAAAGTAGCATAGTAGCTGTCGTTACAGATAAAAAACCTAATAAATATCAATGTTTTATTAAACTTAAAGATGGTATGACATATATTTATCCTTGATTATTTCATTTATCCTTGATTATTTCATTTATCCTTGATTATTTTTATAATGAATATATTATATGCCTAAAAAGAAAAATACAAAGAAGCGTAAGCCTAAGTATTCATTAAAACGCGCTAAAAAACATATCGTTTCTAAAAAGAAATATCAAGAATTAATCCAGAAAAGACAACACAATAAAAAATTATCTCTGAATGAAAGAAAAAAATTAGATGAAGCCTTATTTGTTAATTATTGCTCTTGTGTAAAATCATTAAAATATGATTCAAAAGTTAAAGATTATTTAGAATATCCTGTTTGTATGAGTAGTATTTACAAAAAAAGAGGATTTAAACCCCCTAAAGGAGTTACCCAAAAGTGTGGTAAATATAAATAAATTTATCTTTTCTTTCTCCTTGTTTTTCTCTTACTTTTCTTACTTTTTCTACGCTTCATAGATTTACGTCTTTTAGATTTTCTCCTTTTAGATTTTCTATTATTTCTTTTACTACCACCATACTGTCCCGAACTATATCCTTCCATTCTACTTCTCTGAATATCATTTGCATAATCTTCCATATTTTGTCTCAATCTCGCATCCCCCGATGCGCGGGCCTCCGATTCGCGGGCCGCCGATAAATGCTCGCAATAAATGTTATTATCATTTATATTTTCTGTAATACGATAATCATTAAGTCTTTTAGACCACACTATTGCAAGATATAAACCATTTTCTACTTCTCTGGCTAAATCTTCTGCGTTCGTCCATTCTAGCGCATAATCATCATCACCACGAGTTTTAACCATATATTTCCCAACCTCTGCAATGATATCATCGTAAGAATATAATATGCGTCTTTGATTATGTTCTTTGGGTTGTACATACAACCTTACCCTAAACCCTCTAGCAATTGCCTCATCATTCATAGAAATTAAAAAACTCTCTAATGTTTTAAATCCTATTTCTTGATTCATACCATCCATACAATTCCACGCACCCCCCACAATCCCATTGACCCTTTGTTTTTCCGCATCATCACTATTATAATTATAAGGGTCATATTCCTCCAATAACCTTTCTTCATGTGAATGTGATGAGTCTCCATCTTTCACACTAGCGTTGGAAGGGCCACCCGCATCTAACCCAGGGAATCTATATAAATATTTGCCTTTATCTTCCTTGATACCACGAGCCATTTCGTCTGGCACACGATTATCTCTCCAATCATATTTTTCAAAACTATATTTAATTGGTTTCCTGAGAAAGAGGTCCGAATCCGGCTCCTCACCCAATTCTTTAGCTTCAGCTAATGTTGTTACCTTTTCCCACTCTGACACGCCGGTGTTTGCATCTACAAAAGTTACAAATATTCTATTTGAATTCGTAAACACCTTTTTAGGTTTATGTCGTATAGGAATGGGGTCGGGATCGGGTAAACCTTCCCCCGTCGGGGGCATGAAATTTATCAAATCAGGGTCACCTTTTTCAAAATGATTTATTACGGATCTTTCCCAAGCAGTATATTCTTCTTTATTGACAGGCGTGCTCATTTTATATTTTATTTATAGAAATAAATTTGATTTTTATTTTTTAGTTACATTCATAAAAACAAATATAAAATGAGTGTAGTATTCTTAGATTTTGAAACAAGTGGATTAAATCCTTATCACGATGATATTATTGAAATTGCTATCAAACAAATGAATAATGATAATTCTTTCTCAACTCTGGTTCATCCACAGAGCAATGAATGTATTTCACAACAAATAACCGCTTTAACCGGTATCTCAAATGAATTACTCAGGAAAGAAGGGATTCCGTGGAAAACCGCTTATTCTGAATTAAATGATTTCCTAAGAAGTATTCTTCAAAAATCTCCAGATGGTAAATTATATATTGTTGCTCATAATGGAGAAACTTTTGACTTCTTATTTCTGAAACGAATTTTTAATGATCTGAATAAATTAAATATTAAAACTGTTAATCAGAAAAATATT
>Ga0181400_1001260_pt1 | contig 10539 bp, 19 predicted proteins | sample 23SPOviralmetaG_FD_130129 | JGI IMG/M metagenome (GOLD analysis project Ga0181400, IMG submission 130129) | Marine viral communities from the oligotrophic San Pedro Time Series (SPOT) site, San Pedro Channel, CA, USA - 23 SPOT_SRF_2011-06-22 | ecosystem: Environmental > Aquatic > Marine > Strait... | reverse complement strand
TGCAACATTCACTGAAAATAGATGGGCAGATGATTATGCTAATGACCCATCTTATGAAAGAATGTTTGGAACAAAGGCACCCAAAGAATGATTAGAATATACGCAATTATATTCGTGGTTGCATTACTTGGCGGCGCAGCGTATGCCGCCAAGTATTACTATGATACGACACAGGCAACTATTGCACAATTGCGAGAAAACACTGCGAAACTAGAAGTCGCAAATGAAGAGAACCAAGCAACTATCACGAAGATGACAGAAAACAGTGTAAGGTTAAATGAACTCACTGACCAACTAAACAAGGATTTAAGAAAGTCAGAAGAGTATGGTGACCAGTTGCGTAATACGTTAAACAAACATAATCTAACCCATCTTGCAAACAAGAAGCCTGGGTTGATTGAAAAGAGGATGCAAAATGCGACAGATAAACTTTGGGATGACCTTGAGTCTGTTACTGGCGACACTACTGATTAGTGGTTGTTCTAGTTTTTATAAACCAGAAAAAGAAATAGTCGTACAGACTAAGTTGATTGAGAGACAGATACCAACTGTGCCTCATCCTAAACAAGTGCGAATGAATGACGTTAAGATATATGTTGTTTCACCAGATGAAAACTTTGAAGAATTCAAAAAAGAGTTTGAGTCAAAGAACGGTGCAGATTCATATATTGCAATATCTGTCAAAGATTATGAAAACCTATCAAAGAACTTTGCAGAACTAAGAAGGTATATTGAACAACAAAAACAAATTATACTCTATTATGAGGAGGCGGTCAAACCGTCAGAGGAGAAGATAGATGGAACAGATGATTAATATCGTTATTGATTTAGCAGTAACATGGTGGCAGTTTACTGTAGTTGGTATACTAATTGCAGTAGGTTTTATTATTAATATGTGTGGTGTTGATAACAAAAAGAAAAGAGTTGGGTTTGAATATAATGTCATGCCACAACTAAGACCGATTGCAATACCAACCGCAGGCAAAGGATTTTGGGGTGCGATTTGGATGTGGTTAACTGGTACTCGACACTGGGAAGTTGCAGATGATTGGTCATTTACTATCATGGGTGAAAAGTATATTATCCCACAGGGTTTTAGATTTGACGGAGCATCCATTCCTAAGTTTCTACACACATGGTTGTCACCGACAGGTGTTCTTCTTATGGGTGGGCTTGTACATGATTATGCATACAAATATGCAACTCTACTCAAGTCTGGTCAGAAAGAAACAATGGGTAAGATTACTCAAAAACAAGCAGACCAAATTTTCAGAGATATTAATATTGAACAAAATGGTTTTCACTTCCTTAACTACCTAGCATACTATGCTTTAAGACTTGGTGGTTTCGTTGCGTGGAACGGTCATAGAAAAAGAAATGAAGAGGTCGAGGTTAGTAAGTAATTTTGACACAGGGTATTGTCAAATAATTACCGTTGTCAAAGTTTTGACAATCCCTAAATAGTAATGGAGAAGTGATATGAGTAAGAATACTACAAATGTGTCAGATGATACTCAAGTGGCAATGCCTTTGAGAAATATATTATCTATTATCGCTGGAGCTGCAATTGCAACTTGGGCGTATTTTGGTATCATTGAAAGAATAAATAATTTAGAAACCGAGCAAACTCTTATGTCCTCTGATTTGGAAAAGAATACTGAATTCCGAATTAAATGGCCGAGGGGAGAGATGGGTGCGTTACCAGCAGACGCAGAACAATTTATGTTAATAGAACATATTGCTGGAGAACTAGAAAAACTAACAGTAGAAATAGAAACAGGAAAAGCACCGTTTGACCAACAACAGAAGTTGACACTAGAATTTTATGAAACAAGAATTCAAAAGTTAGAAACACAAATTGATGCACTAAAAGATAAAATGGTAAACGGGCAGAAAGCGCACTAACATGAAAGTAGTAGAATTTGTACTTTTATTGTATATGAGTGGTGGTGAACTAATCGAGTACACGGTTAGAGATGGTTTAAGTGAATGTTTATCGACAAAAAGAACTATGGAAAGAAACATGACAATTGACGCAAATAGTACAACTGGTACACGAATCAGTTGTCAAAAACTAGAAGTTTTAATTGATGAAACTGGAAGTATACTTGAGTTTACTCAAGGGGCGCCAGGAAAAGGGGGCAAGTAATTGTCTGTGGAAACTGAAATTGCATTGTTGAAAAGGGAGGTGGATGACATGAAAGGCATCTACGGACGCCTTGATACTGCTATTGAAAAAATAGCAGATGTATCAAGTTCCCTTCATACAATCATGGCAGTACACGAAGAGAAACTAATTAGACAGGAAGAAGCATTGGACGAACAAGAGAAAAAACTTACTGAAAATATAATGGAGTTACATTCTCGTATTACGTCTAATGCAAAGGATACTCACAAGTCTATGGGTGATATGGAACGTAGACTTGTCGAACAAATGAATGCACATAGTAAAACAGAAGAAGAACACTTTCGTAAAATGCGAGAAGAACTATCCACTAGAGTGGGTGTTCTTGAGAAGTGGAGATGGCTCATTATCGGTGGGTCAATCGTTATAGGATTTGTTTTACAAAAAGTCTTGACAATCAACCTATAACTGTATATACTCTGTCTTATGAGTATGTACATAGACCTAAAATATCTAAATCTAATATCACATAGACTACAACGGTTCAAGAAGAAGAGCGATTATCTCTGGAACTTTCGTTGTCCGTTTTGTGGTGATTCCAAAAAAAGTCAGTCAAAGGCAAGAGGATTTGTCTTTCGCAAGAAGAGCGACCTGTTCTACAAATGTCATAATTGTAGTATGGGAACTAATTTATCTAATTTGGTAAAACACATAGACTCTAAGGTTCATGATGACTATATATTAGAACGGTACAAAGAAGGTCACACCGCAACAGGTAGGGGTGGTCATGTCGAGAATCCAAAATTCGATATACCGAAACCTGTTTTTAAACAAAAGGGTATCTTTGAAAATGTCAAATCTTTTAGAGAAATTGGAAAAAAGCATCCTGCTTATCGGTTCATTGAAGACCGAAGAATTCCTAATGATACTGATATCTTCTTGTGCAATCAGTTTTATTCTTGGACTAACGAGTTAGTTCCAAATAAATTCCCAACCTTGGAGGGCGACCACCCAAGGATGGTAATTCCGTTTCGTGATTCCAATGGTGATATATTCGCATATCAAGGGAGAGCGTTTGGGAAAGAAAAACCAAAGTACATTACTATCAGACTTGATGAGAGTGTACCTAAAATATTTGGACTTGATAGGGTGGACACTTCTAGGGATATTTTTGTCGTGGAAGGCCCTATTGATAGTCTTTTTATACCAAACTGTATTGCGGTGGCTCAAAGTGATTTGCGTGTACCTCAATACAAAGATAAGGCAGTTCTTGTTCCAGATAATGAACCAAGGAACAGGGAAGTAATTAAACAAATTGAACAGGCAGTTGATGAAGGTTATAGGGTTGTTGTGTGGCCAGATTATGTGCGACAAAAAGATATAAACGATATGATTTTATCTGGAATGGACGCTCCAGAGATTATGGAAATTATACATAACAATACCCTTCAAGGATTAACAGCAAAGGTTGCCCTTCAAACATGGAAAAAAATATAGGAGTTATTAAATGCAAACAGCAGAGATTGTGGAGTTCCCAATGGTGAAGGACTCTAAGTACTTGGGTTTATCTATTGATTTAGATAGAGACAAAACATTATCAGAACAAGCACAAAAATTACTGAAAGATTATTATTGCGTTGATGGTGAAGATAGTCCACAACAAGCATTTGCAAGAGCAGCAGTTGCATATTCATATGACGATATAAAACTTGCACAAAGAATTTACGATTACGTTTCTAAGGGGTGGTTCATGTTTGCATCACCTGTATTATCTAATGCACCAATGCCTGGCCAGAAAGTCAAGGCATTACCTATTTCTTGTTTTTTAACTTATGTACCAGATTCGTTGGAAGGTCTTATTGACCATACAGCGGAACTACGTTGGCTTTCTGTGAAGGGTGGTGGAGTTGGTGGACACTGGAGTGATATTCGTGCCGTGTCTGACAAAGCACCAGGCCCTATGCCGTTCTTGCATACCGTTGATGCAGACATGACGGCATACAGACAGGGTAAGACAAGGAAAGGTTCTTATGCAGCTTACATGGATGTTTCTCATCCAGACATCATAGAATTCTTAAACATGAGAGTTCCTACTGGTGATGTAAACCGTAAGAACCTTAACTTGCACCATGCTATTAATATTACTGATTCGTTCATGCGAGCAGTAGAAAGAAATGAGTGGTGGGATTTGAAAGACCCCAATGATGACACAGTTCGTGAGACTATGCGAGCAAGGAAGTTGTGGGAACAAATTCTAGAGGTGAGATATCGTACAGGTGAACCATACTTGAACTTTATCGACACTGCTAATCGTGCGTTGCCACAAACTCAAAAAGACAAGGGGTTAAAAATTCATGGTTCTAATCTTTGTAACGAGATACATTTACCAACGTCTGAAGACAGAACCGCAGTATGCTGTCTTTCTTCAGTCAATGTCGAATTATTTGACGATTGGAAACATTCAGAAATGATTGCTGACCTTGTTCGATTCTTGGACAATGTGTTACAATTCTTTATTGACAATGCACCAGATGATATTAGTCGTGCAAGATATTCTGCTGAACAAGAGCGTTCTATTGGTCTTGGTGCGATGGGTTGGCATTCGTTCTTAAACAAGAAGAGAATTCCATTTGATGGTGGTCAAGCAGACGTATGGAATGCAGTTGTGTTTCAACATATTCAAAAACAAGCAGTTGCAGAAAGTCTTAGATTGGGTATGATAAAGGGTGAGGCACCAGACATGGAAGGTACTGGTAGACGTAATGCACATCTACTTGCAATCGCTCCGAATGCAAACAGTTCTATTATCTGTGGTACTTCACCATCAATTGAACCATTGAAAGCAAATGCATATACACATAGAACCAGAGCAGGGTCACACTTAGTAAAGAACAAGTATCTTGCAGAAGAACTTGATAAGATTGATAAGAATACAGATAAGGTGTGGAACGACATTATTACTAATGGTGGTTCTGTACAACACTTAAAGTTTTTATCTGATGAGGTCAAAGAAGTTTTCAAAACTGCTATTGAAGTTGACCAGAATAAACTAGTAGAACAGGGTGGTGACAGACAAAGATTCTTATGTCAAGGTCAATCCCTAAATCTATTCTTCCCTGCTGGTGCAGAGAAAAAGTATCTACATCAAGTACACTACAACGCATGGAAGTCTGGTTGTAAAGGTCTTTACTATTTAAGAACTGAAACTAGTCAACGTGCAGAGAATGTATCTGAAAAGGTAGAAAGGAATGCATTGAAAGACTATGAGTCACAAGCTGTTTGCGACATCACTGCACAATCGCAAGATGAGTGTGTAGCGTGTCAAGGGTAGTTCAGTTAACAGACAGTGCAAGAGAATATTTAAAACAAGTAGGTAAACCAAATGTTTACTTATCAGTCAAGGGTGGGGGATGCTCTGGTTTCCAATATGTTTGGGAAGTAACAGAGAAAGAACCTACCGTTGAAAATTTAGTGATAGACCCAGTAGCAGAGATGTTTGTATTGGGTTGCACAGTAGATTATGTTACAGAGTTGGGTGGTTCATTTTTAAAAGTGAGTAATCCAAATGCAACTGCATCTTGTGGGTGTGGTGAAAGTTTTGCAGTATAGGAGATGGTATTATGCCACCAAGAAATCATAAGAATTGGATTAAGACGCCTAACGTAGAATATATCTCTAGTGAATGTTATAATAACAAAGACATTTTTGAGCAAGAACAAGAACAAATTTTTAGTAAGGTCTGGGTGCCTGTTTGTCATAAGAGTGAACTTCCAACTGTTGGATGTTACAGGACATCACAGATTGCATTTCAGAATGTTATAGTATGGAATACAGGTGACACAATAAAAGCATATTTAAATCATGGCCCACAACAACCTTCTGGTAAGGTATGGAATGATGAGACTTTTGGTAAAGAGTTGCATTGTGAAGTTAAACATGGTGGAATGGTGTGGACAACACTAAACCCAAATCCCACACAGAGTGTTGATGAGTGGACTGCTGGTGCGTTTGATTGTATTGCAGACGCAATTGATACTGAAGAGATGGAAGTCTTTCATTATCACAAAGCAGTTATAAATACAAATTACAAATTGTGGCATGATACTAACAGTGAATTCTATCATGACTTCATGCATTACTTTAACAGAGTAAGTGGATTCAATGATGAGTATTTTGCTCGTAAGAATATACCATTTGATAATGGTCATGTGAATGTAAGTTCATTCACAGTTAACTACGAGGAGTATGAAGGTTTTGAGGACAGGGGTGAACTATCATTTCCTAACCTACCACCAAATCAGTGGTACATGGTTGACTTGTTCCCAGGCTTCAACTTCAACCTAAGAGGAAGTGCATATCGTTCAGATAGTGTAACACCACTTGGGCCTAACCAAGTTCTGATTGAGTTTAGAGGATATGGACTCATGAAGGATACGAAAGAAGAAAGACTTACTCGCATTAAACATCACAATTCAATCTGGGGGCCATTTGGTCGTAACCTACATGAAGATTTGATTGGTGTTGCTGGACAAGGTACAACGATGCGTGAAGGTACAGAGAAAAGAAACATTCTACATGGAAGACATGAGAATGGAACTATCCACGATGAAGTGGGTATGAGACATTATTATGGTGCATGGGGTAATATGTTGGGGGTAAACCCAGAAAGACCATTAGCAGCGTAAAGATATAAAAATTAATAGATGGAGAAGTAAAAAATGGAAATACGAGTAGTAACTAAATCAGATTGCCCATTCTGTGAAATGACCAAGAAGTGGTTTGATGATAATGGATTCGATTATCGTGCAGAATTGATGGACAATGAAGAAGAGCGTCTTGCCTTCTATCAGTCTATCAATGGTATTAAAGAAGTCGTTGGAGCTCCAACTGAAGTACGCAGAGTAAACTCTGTACCACAAATTTTTGTGGATGGTGACCGTATTGGTGGATATGATGACTTAATGAAATATGCTGAAACACTTTTCAAAAAAAGAGGTGGTGGAAGTCTATTGAAATTTAGTGAAACTTATAAACCATTTTACTATCCTTGGGCAGTTGAAATAACAACAAGACATGAGAAGGTACACTGGATTGAAGACGAACTTGATTTGTCTGAGGACGTATCTGATTGGAAGTCTTCTAAAGTATCTAATGCAGAAAAAGATTACATCACTAATATTCTAAGACTGTTTACACAGGCTGATGTTGCAGTTGGACAGAACTACTATGACCAGTTGATTCCAAAATTCAAGAATAATGAAGTCAGAAATATGTTGGGTTCATTTGCGAACAGGGAAGCAATCCATCAACGTGCATATGCATTGTTGAACGAGACACTTGGTTTACCACCAGAAGAATACCATGCATTCCTTGAGTATTCAGAGATGGCAGACAAGATTGACTTCATGATGGATTCAAATACATCAACACACAGAGGTCTTGCACTTGCAATGGCAAAATCAGTAATGAATGAAGGTATTGCTCTATTTGCATCATTCGTCATGTTGTTGAACTTCCAGAGGTTCGGTAAGATGAAAGGGATGGGTAAGGTTGTAGAATGGTCTATTCGTGACGAATCTATCCACGTTGAGGGTATTGCAAAATTATTCCGACAGTTTTGTACCGAATATCCAAAGGTTGTCGATGATGATTTCAAATCAGATATCTATGAGATGGCTCGACAGTCTGTTAAACTGGAAGATAAGTTTGTACAGTTGACCTATAAGATGGGTGCTCCAGAGGGTCTTGAAGCGTCTGATGTGAAGACCTATATAAGATATATAACAGATAGAAGGTTATTACAACTTGGTCTTAAACCAAACTTTAAGGTGAAAGAAAATCCTCTACCGTGGTTGGATTGGGTACTTAACGGTGCAGACCATACCAACTTCTTTGAGAATAGAGTGACTGAATATGAAGTTGCTGGATTAACTGGTAGTTGGGATGATGCGTATGAGGACGCTGCATAAATATGAGTAAGAAGATTATCTCCTGTGAGGAATGTGATGCAGAATTTACAGTACGTCATGGAATGTCAGAACATCATTATGAAATAACGTATTGTGTTTTCTGTGGAGCATCTATCCCAGAAGATAATGAAGATGACTTATACGATGAGGAAGAATATTGAAGTGAAGACGCAAAGTGCGAAAGCAAAAGGCAGAAGATTACAACAATGGTTTCGTGACCTTCTGATTGAAAATTTAGGTGTCCATCCAGAAGATGTTGAATCAAGGTCAATGGGTGCTGGTGGAGAAGACTTAATTATGGCAAGGGCTGCGAGAGAGAAGTTCCCCTATTCGATAGAGTGTAAGAACCAAGAAAAAGTAAACATATGGCAATCATATTCTCAAGCAGCAGAAAATAGTAAGGACTATGAACCAGTGGTAGTGGTTAAAAGAAACAACCACAAACCACTCGTTATAGTGGATGCTGAATATTTTGTGGGATTGCATAAAGGTGATATATCGACATAACAATTTAGTATTAGATATGGACAACGGCAAGGGTAAACTCTATGTGGGAAATCGTTTACGTTTCATGGGTGACCCATACGTTGCTATAACAATGATGTTAAGGTTTTCAGAGAACCATCCAGACGTTAGACATATGTTTCGACATCAACTAGAGATGCGAGAGAAACCACGTTTTACTAAAGCCGATAAACCTGTGGAAACACAACCAGAACCCCCCAAAAAAGAAAAGGTCATGAGAAGACCTCGACAGAACAAGATGGAAAAATTGTTCAGATAATGCACCAGACCTATGCAAAAATAACATTACTGATTTTCCCTCAGCGCAACAATTAGGACAGTGTTACTGTTATAAATATTCGTGTAAATCCCAGATAAAAGGAATCCTGCCATGTGGCCTTACACCGAAGATGAAGCGGACTATTTAAGTTCGTCTAAACAACCAAAAAAATAATCCAAGGGTGCAATGCACCCTTTTTTAATGCGTGGAGTAATAAAATGATACACAAACTACTTAGTTTGTTCCAAAGTGATTATGCAGATGCCGGAATTGTCAGATATGTACGCACTGAATGGAACAACGAAACCAGACACTTATCTAATGACGATTGCATTAGTTTCTATAACAACTACTTAACAACAAAAGGAAGAATATCAAAATGACTACAGAAGTATTTAAACACACATACGAAGTGACTTGTGAGATATGTGATAAAATATCACACTATATAAAAGTGGGTAGTATCCACTTCAACAAATTTTTTACCAGAGTTGGTTACGCAAGGGCAGCGTCTGAACTTGCACGACAAGGGTACTATGAAGAAGCGAAAGCACTTATGTTAGAAAAGGATAACTTGAAATGAAAGCATTAGGATTTATAATGACAATTTTTGGATTTGTATTTTTTACAAGTCTAGCGTATGGAATGAATGGCACAACAGTAGAGATGTTGAATAAAGATGCCGATGGTAATAAGATGGTATATTCACAAGAGATTGTGGAAATTGGAGTTGGACAGATTGTCAAATGGATTCCAACCAGTAAAGGACACAACGTAGAAATCGTTGCAGCCCCAGAAGGGTTTGAAATACCAAAGAAATCCAAGAATAGTAAAGAGGTTGAGATACAGTTTGATATCCCAGGCATCTATTACTACTGGTGTACACCACACAAAGGTATGGGTATGATTGGTCTTGTCGTTGTGGAAGGTGACATCTCAAATATTGATGACATTGCAGATGCAAAAGCAATGGGTAAATCAAAAAAGAAACTAAAAAAATTGATTGGTCAACTAAAAGAAAACCAATAGTCTTATAAGTGATTCGCACGATTCGCTGCGATTCGATGTTTTTCGTCTATTTTCGTTAAATTTCTCAAAAAATAACAAAAGTTTTTTAAACTTTTTTACTAAACCCTTGATTTACAAGGGTTTTTTTATGCACTTTTTTTCATTTTTTACTTGACTTGTTGTGAAAACATCTGTATAGTATAAGTATAGTCAAGAGAGAGAAAGGACTTAAAATGAAAAATCAAGAAACAGTTTTTATCGGTGCTGACAACGGTGGTATCGAAGTTTATATCGGTGTTGGTAACAAGGTCGGTTTTGCAAAGACCCCTAAGATGCTTGCATATATCCTAGACACTAAAAATATTTACGGTAGTGTGATGTTCACAAGTAGTATGGACTTTGCTGATGAGTATGGGTTTGACCACTATGATGGTGCAAAGAACCTTTGGGATGATGCAGTTGAGATGAGAGGTTAATTATGAAAGAATTAAAAATTGCGAAATGTGTTGCTGACTTATATTGGGAGTTTGATAGAATGTCATCTTCTGGTCAAGAGACACTTGAGAAACTTGCAACCCTAGTTGGTGTTGCTACTGAAAAAGAATGTGAAGAACTTGCAAAGAAAATGGAGAATGCGTAATGGGTTATTTTTA
>Ga0181400_1001258_pt1 | contig 10547 bp, 3 predicted proteins | sample 23SPOviralmetaG_FD_130129 | JGI IMG/M metagenome (GOLD analysis project Ga0181400, IMG submission 130129) | Marine viral communities from the oligotrophic San Pedro Time Series (SPOT) site, San Pedro Channel, CA, USA - 23 SPOT_SRF_2011-06-22 | ecosystem: Environmental > Aquatic > Marine > Strait... | reverse complement strand
AGAACATGGACGCCAGATGATCAAATACTTGCATTGGCTAATGGTGATATTACAGGATTGAATCTTGTTACATTTACAGGACTGTCAGGTAACAACAGTATAAAAGTTCCAAGTAACACTACTGGTGCATGGAAAATAACTGATAGTGAAGCAACACCTAACACGATCTTAGAAATTGATTCTACGTTAGGAGCAAATGTAATTGCAGTTGGCGGTGGTATAAGTATTACTGGCGACATTCTTCCTAATGTAAATAATCCAACTGATAGTGGACAAAGTTTAGGTGCATCGGGCAACAAGTGGAATACTGTACATGCTACAATCTTTAGCGGTACTGCTACTGAAGCACTATACGCTGACTTGGCAGAAAACTATCTAGGTGATCAAGCATACAAGCCAGGTGACGTAGTAGTGTTTGGAGGCGATGCAGAACTTACGACTACTACTGAAAAAGGTGATACAAGAGTAGCAGGTGTTGTTACAACTAATCCAGCACACTTAATGAATAGCCAATTACAAGGTGACAATGTTGTAGGACTTGCACTATCAGGCAGAGTGCCATGTAACGTGTTAGGTCCTGTGCGTAAAGGTGATATGCTTGTAACCAGTGCAAAAGCAACATATGCTATTGTAAATAATGCTCCAGGCATTGGGCAAGTTATTGGTAAAGCATGTGCTGACAAATTAGATGACGGTTATGGATCAGTAGAAGTTGTCGTAGGCAGAGTGTGATAAATATATAAAACGGAGAGTACTATGGCGGTAGAAATTGTAAATTTAGGCAATGCAGCAAACGATGGGCTAGGTGATGATTTACGAACTGCCTTTTCAAAGATCAATAACAGTCTTACATACCTACAAGGTATAGCAGAACAAACTGGTGCAAACCTAGGAACCACAGGCGCAGAAGTATTTGCACTACAAGAAAATAATGTATTTTATTTTAGGCGTCTGCTTGCTGGGACAAATATAAGCATTACAGAAAACAACAATACTATTGAAATTGCTAATACACAGCCAGCAAGCACATTTAGTATACTAGGTGACAGTGGCGGACTTATTGGAGGCGCAGGTATTGCGTTAAACATAGTGGGCGGAAACATGATTTCTACGGCTATGTCTGATAACGATAAAACTATTACTATTACTGGTGCAGTAAGTGGAGATCCTAATCCTGTGTTAGGCGGATCTTTAAATGCTAGTGGTTACGATATAACAGGCGCTAATCAAATAAACGGTAATACTAGTTTTGTAACAAATGTAAATTTAACAAATATTAACAACATTGATTTCGATTCTAGATTAGGAAGATATCTAGACGGATTAGATATGGGGGCTTTGTTACAACCAATTAACAGCATTTTAGATTATGTTCTAGCGCAAACGATTATTGATTTTGGTACTTTCGAAAATCCAGCGTCAGAGGTTATTGATTTAGGTACATTGTAAGGAGAATTATATGTTACCACAATGGAGTGTTCCAAACAATCATGACTTAGGTACATATGATGAACGTGTTGGCTTAATAGTACCGCTACCAGTTTTACAAACATTTGATTTAACTACTGAAATTATTAGTGGTGCTTTACCTGGTGGATTAAGACTTGAAGGTATTACCATTGTTGGTACTCCGTTTGAGGTTGCAAAAACTATAAAAAGTAGGTTTGTAGTAAGAGGTAGCACACAAGCAGGTATTACTGACAGAACATTTAGTATGACAATAAACGGAGTTGATGCTCCGCAGTTTATAACAGCAGAAGGCGAATTGCCTATAGGTGCAAACAATCAATTTTTCATAATAGATGCTAGTGTTGTAGATTTTAGTTTACAAGCAACTGATAGTGATATACCAGCAGGTGATAATTTAGAATTTTTTATTGCAGACAATGATGGAGAATTGCCTCCAGGACTGCAACTTACAACAGATGGCAGAATAGTAGGAATAGTTGCTCCATTACCTATTTTAGAGTTTAATGCAAGCAATGGTTATTTTGATGAACAAGGCTTTGACAGCGAATATTTTGACTTTGCATATCCTGAAGGCGACGACACTCCTGTACCTAGAAAAATCAATAGGAACTTTGAGTTTGTAGTTACTGTAAAAGACAACGAAAGTTTTATAAAAAGACGCTTTGTAATTTATATTGTTGCCGATGACTTCTTACGTGCTGATAGTTTGCTTATGAAGTCAAGTACAAATGTGTTTACAGCAGACGGTACATTCCTACGTTCTCCTATATGGATAACACCAGAAAACTTAGGTATCAAACGTGCAAACAATTATGTAACACTTATGCTAGACACAATACTTGCACAAGGTATAGAAGGTAGAATTGCTTATTTCTTAGAAGCAATCAATCCTGACAGCACAGTAAGCCGCATTCCTCCAGGATTAAAAATAGATACAAGCACAGGCGAAATAGCAGGTATTGTTCCATATTTTCCTGCACTAACAGAAGAATATAAATTTACAGTAAATGCAGTGCGCATTTTTGATGATAATGATATTATAAGTGTATTTGGAACTTTTGTAACCAACGTTGATACTGGTGCTAGAGAACTTAGAGTTGCAAAGGTAGCAGTTGCAGATTTGCAGCGTTTGATAGGACAACTTATTCCAATTGAAAACGAGTATTACAAAGTAGATACTATTGATACATCTAACACAGATTATGATATTTTAAATATTGATAGAGGACTTGTTGCAACAGATAGATATGCTCCTCTAATAGTTGCTAAAGAACAAACACGAGGTAATACACACTTCTTTGTAGATACGCTCAATGAAAACGATAAGAAACTATACGAAGGCAAAACTATAGCATTACAAAATTTCAAATATGAAATAGATAGTATCTATCCGTATGTGGAATATCTTATACAGGGTACTACAATAGAACTTGTTGACAGCACTAATGATATTCCTACTGCTTTAAATACAATGTTGGAATACAACGGTAGAATAACTTATGTCGAAGAAGGCGCAGGACAACTTAAAATAATAATACCTGCAACTGCACAGAATAGAAACAAGAATTATATAGAAAGTTTGTTTGCTGGCAATGTAACTGTTCGTGAAAAAGCACAATTTGATAGAGTGCTACTAAAGACTGGCATAGTAGAAGAAACTTTACTTTTAGATAGTAGTGCTAGTTTTGGTTTACTTGTTAATGATTTTTTTGAAAAACAATTTGCTGTAACTAACGAAGAAATTGCAGAGAAGTCACGTACATTTACATTACAAATTGTAGGCGAAGTAGAAACTGCAATAGAATGGGATACTGACGCTGACTTAGGATCAATAAAGGCAAACAGAACAAGTGATTTGTTTTTGAAAGCAAAGTCAAATGCTATGGATAGTGTTATAAAATATAATATTACAACCGGCACATTGCCAACTGGATTAACTCTGCAGAGCAACGGAGATATAATTGGTAAGGTACCTGTATATGCATCAGACACACAAAAGGGTCTTACATTCTTTGATACAAATAGAACTACGTTTGACGGCGGCGACACTACTTTTGATCGCAAGTTTAATTTTAATGTAAAAGCAGGTGATAGATTTGGATATGCAAGCATTGATAGAGAATTTACTTTAGTAATTAACGATGATGATTTGAAAAATTACAGCAATGTATTTGCACAGCCATTCTTAGTAAAAACACAAAAAGATAGATTTATTGAAATGATTGGGGACAGTGCAGTTATACCACCACAATACATTTATCGTCCAAGCGATCCTAATTACGGATTGCGTAAAGATTTACGTACATTGATTTTTGGTGGACTAGAAACTAAGACTCTAGCAGAGTTTATGGCAGTAACTACACAAAATCATTCAAAGAAAAGATTTGGTATAGGTGGATTAAAAAATGCTATTGCAAAACTGCCTGGCACAAACGATGTATTGTATGAAGTAATTTACTTAGAACTTAATGATCCTTACAAACCAACAACAGGCAAGTCTCCGCAGTACATTGTAAGCAAGTCAAGCAAGAAAATCAGTGCAGACAGTGGACGATACGGTGAAGATAGTGGCAATGTAGAAGCAGATCCTTTTGTGTTTAGACCAAACGGATCAATTATTACAGTTGACAACACTGCGGCTGTTGCAAGCAATCCTGAAAGAAGTAAGTTTTACTTAACTAGCATTGATGGAATGAAGGATCAACTTAGTCTATTAGGTGATGAGCAAACTGATTTTACACCGTTATGGATGCGTACAGCACAGGGTCAAAGTTTAGCAGAACTAGGCTATGTTTTAGCAGTACCTTTGGTATATTGCAAACCTAACACAAGTGAAATAGTAAAAAATAATATAGTAGCAGCAGGGTATGATTTCTCATTTTTAGATTATGAAATTGATAGATATATTGTAGACTCAACAACTGGTAATAATCAGGAACAATATGTCATCTTTGGAAATTATGTTTACAATATCTAAATGCTTTGATAAATACTAAAAACAAAGGATTCTTGGATGGCCGACGAAATAAATTACAGCAATATCAATGAAAAGTTTCCCTTAGCAGGTAAAGATAACGACAGTCAAGTCTTTCGTAATAACTTTACAATTATAAAAGAAAACTGGGAACTTGCTAAGACTCTTTTCGAAACATTGGATAGCACAACAGCCAAGATTGATGGCACAAACGACTTTGGTGGAAACCAAATTACAAATGCTGTATTGGCAGACTTAACCTACAAAGTTGATATTACAAGAATCAACGGCGTAAGAGGTGATGCTGTTGGTAACATTTATGTAAACAAAGCAGACGGTATTGTACATGTAATCAAAGCAAAAGACGATCTACGTATAAATGTACAAGGATTTGATGATATTGTAGGATATCAATTTATTAGATTACTAATAACAACTGATGATGGTCCAAGACGTTGTGACATTGTTAATCCTACAACTGGTGGCACTATTAGTAGTAACTTGCCAATTAAAGATACATTTGGTAATCCTATTGTATATGCACTGCCCGGTGATGTAGTAACTGCAACGATAGTAGACGTATTTACTTTTGATGGAGGTAACACACTCCAAGCGTATATTTACACTGACTACAGCGGATTCTTAGACGATGGTACGCTTCCTGGTGATGAAGCAACTACAATAGAACAACTAGCAGGCGCATTTCCATTACCAGATTTTTATGAACCAGAAGGTACAACTGATAGTTTCAATGGCGTTGTAGCAGGCCCTATTAATGCAGATGGTACACCAGCAGTTGATCCTGTAGCAACTAATTTACTTTACATACAAGATCCAGATGGTTTAGGACTGTGTGATCAATTTTTTGTAGGACAGAAACTAAGAATTAATGGCGGTATTCCTTTGTTTGATGCAGACGGCAATACGCAAACAGCAGAAAGTGTTCAACTAGATATTGAGGGACTAGCAATTTCAACTGTTGAAAGTAGTGTAGTAAGTGACATTGATGCAATAATATATGATAACACTGCTACTCCAGAACAAATAGATGCTTCGATACCTTATCAATATAGAATACACGAAATTGATATTGATACAGGGCAAATAGGCAACGGAGTTACAAGCGCAGTTGTGAATGTAAAACCTGATGCAGTATTTGATATACAGAGATATCTTAAAGTAACATTTAATAGAAGTTTAAACACTCGTGGTATACTTGTATTTCGAAGTGTGAACAACGGTGATTTCCTACTTACTGATATCTTAGGACCTAAACAATTAGGCGGCAATACTGCGGCGTTGATTTGGCAGGACTATGCAGGCGTATCACATGTAGATTGGTCACAGAAAGTTTTATCCGATACTGCTGGACGTAATTTCAATTACTATAATATAGCAACAGGAATGAATCACTTTCCGATAGTCAGTCCAAGTAATGTTGTAGATATCAAAGGCTGGATGGATGTAACTATTATAGAAAAGAGTGCATGTAACCCAGATGGTAGTTTTGTAATAACACTAGATGTATTTGGTATTTTTGATTCATCCGTGACTATTAATTTAGATGACACTTTTAAATTACAAACAGAAATAGATAAACGAGCACTTGCAGGATCAGATCGTTTACGTTTAAGCAATAGAGTTTATAATGTAACAAATTTAACTTTACCTAACAACTTTAAGTTATCAGGAAGTGGCAGCACTACACTAAGAAAAAGTGACTGGTCGCTAGGCGCTAATGCAAATATAATTACAGCAAGTGATCCAGTTCCAGTAGGTATTGCAATTGAAGATATTATTATCGATGGTAACCAACAAAACAACTACCTACGTAATGACACAGGTGCATTGACAGGTCCACGTATAAACTTTGCAATTGACCTAGCAGTAGCAGATGATATCGATATTGCAGAACGTCAATCCTTAGGACAAAGTTTACCAGGAGAAATGCGCCTTAACAATGTTAAAATTACAAACTGTATAGGCGGCGGTGTGTACATACCATCAGTTAGAGGCGCAACTATAAGAGATTGCGTTATCACCAATAGTGGTATGAGCGATATTTACGATTACGGTCCTTTGTTTATAGAAGCAGGATTAGACTTTATTGTAACAGATAACAAATTTTCAAATCATGCAGGTAGCGTGAATATTAGTGTATCAGAAAGAGGCGCATTTGCAAACAACATTGTAAATGCTTGTGGACAAGGCGTTGAAGTATTTGCTGCAAAGTTTTTACTTTCTAGTCCAAACGTATTAATTGGTCCTAACAACGAATTTTTATCAGGCCCTGATATATTTAATTCAGAATACGACTTAGTAAATATTAAACTTACTGAAGATACACAGTTCTCAAGTGATAGAATTGTGTATCAAGAAAATGGCGATGTTGTTGACCTTTTAGCAAACAACGGATCATTAGAAGGTAAGATTTATCAACTAAGAAAAGTCGATAATGTAGAAGAATTATACAGTGAATTAACTGTTCCTAGAATAGATCCAGATGATCCAACTACAATACAGTATGTAAGTCCTATACAAATGGAATTTAGTCCGTCCTTAGCATCATCAGGAGAGTTTGCTTTCCAAATTATCAATAGTATTATTCCTACACTACACAATTTTGGTAGCGATGCAGTACCAGATAATAAAGAAGTAACTATTACAGATGTAAATTATATTTTAAAAGATGCTAGTGTTACTAATTTGAGAGACGGATCAGCAAACCCAGATTCATCTATAGTCCTTATTGAAGATCCAAATCACACAGGATTAGTTTATAGAATTATACATAGGTCTTTTACTCCTATTGCAACATCATTCAGTGGAATTACAGCAACAGGAGGCGGTTCTACACTTAGAATTACATTGCCTGGATCTACTCAAGGACTTATAAAAGGAACAGCAGTACAAGTATTTGGTTATGCTGCAACAGTAGGAACCAGTGCGTTAAATACTATAACAGGAACTATTACACAGTTATCATATATACCAGGAGCAACAGCGGCACAAGATACAACAGTTGTTGAAATTACATATGGTGATACTTTTGTAAATGACACGATTACACAAATAGACGGCGAAGATGTACAACTAAGTACAGAAACATCACAAATACTTGTATCAGGAAGAGTAAATTAAAATGGCAAATCAAACTAACATCAATAATAATTCAAGAGTGGTAAACGTTGGTAGAACGACTCCAATTAGTCCAGGTCCGCAAGAACCTGACAAGTCAATACCAGTTGTTGTTTCTAACACAGCAGAACTTGCTGTACCAGTTATTGAGCAGCAAAAAATACAATCAGAGGTTGCACTTTCACTTTTAGGTATTCCTAGAGGAGAAGTTGCACTTGGTATTTTCTCAGACGTTAACACATACGATGTTAATCCAACTGAATGGTCTAAATCACCTGCAGAGTATACACCAGGACACGGTGTTAAACATTTGCCACAAGAAGCGGGTGCATTGGTACAGGCTGGTCCGGGTGAAAATGGAGTTTTGTCATCCAAGCGTTTTTTCCGTTATCAGCCAGGGCGTGTTAGTTCTGCTACCTTTGGTGTTAAGTGTACAAAGAGTCCAAGCCAGACTGCTGAAAATCCTGACTACAATCCATCACGCCGCAAGTTTGGTATTTTTGATAACTACGACGGATACTATTGGGAAGTAGCACAAGACGGTAAAGGCGATAACTTTAGCGTTGTTAGACGTACACAATCATTGCTTTATCATAATCCAGTTTTGTTTAACAACCTCACAACAAACAATACTGATTATAGAGTAAGTGGTAAAGCACCTGTTGATATTGCTGAAGAGCCAAATGCACAACCACTTGCAATTAGTATTATAAGTGACAACAGATTTATACTTGCTTCTGCGGCATTTGATCGTGCTATTGCAGATAATCCAGGTGCTATTGCTGACTACTTAAATGCAATTAGTGCTACTGACAGAGAAAAATGTTTACGTGATATGGATTTTGCAATTAGTGCATACAATCTTGATTTGCAATACAATGGTGACGGATACACAAGTGTTAATAGTACAACATATAGAACTGCATTGTTACCAGCAGGCGGCAGTGCAAGAGCAGCAGAGCAAGCAGTACACACAGCATTAGGTGTAGAACTTAAAGCAATTTTAAACACTAACGATATTGATTTAGATACTAAAATAGATACTTTAGTAGCAATCCAAACTAGTGCTGTTGGTGGTACACAATTAGATGCAACAGCAATTCAAAATATTGATTATGGTGATAGCACTAAAATAAAAACTATCTTTGAAATCTACAAAAGGTATTATGGTTATCTTATAACTGAGTCGTTCAGTCAAGCAAACTATGTAGATTATATCAAGTATAAGTGTTACAGAGATATTGGCTATATTATGGACGGATATGGCAGAGACTTAGACGGTGGCGGCAATGCAGGTACAACTTACAATGCGCAAAACTTTTACTTCAATGACGTATTAAGAGTGTCTACAAACTTTGGCACTGATAATGAAGTTATACCATTCCATATAAAAGCACACACGCTGCTAAAAAATCTACTTACAGACAATAGTTTTGTAACCAATGATGCTTTACCAGATACATCAGGCAATTGGAATATGAACACTGCTATTTTGCGTGGTGCAAGTGCAGGTGGATTTAGTTCGTTAATGGATCTATTCCAATTTGATGATGCCACAAGGGCTAGACTAGACGAACTTACAAATGTTATAATTGACAACTTTACAACTCCGTGGGCAGGTACAATGGAGTTTGGTAACAGAGAACAGTTTGGTGATGCATTTATAATGCGTGACGGATTGTTACACGTACATGCAGGATTATATGATCCATCATTACTAAAGCCAGAAAAAAGAATTAGAGTTCAACTTATAGGCGGTGATACGCTTAAAGCAGCAGAAGGCGAATATGTAGAAGATCAGATTGTTATTTTCTCAGGCGATGTTTTAGAACTAGGTGTTTATGACGCTGAAGCAGCAAATGTAACAGACTCGGACGGTAATCCAGAAGGCAGAATGTTTGCAATTAAAAATATCAGTGGCAAGCGAAACAATGAATTTCAACTATACCTTCCAACAGATACTACAAAGGCTACTGTAACTTTCACACAGCCAGCAGATGGAAATGGCAACTATGCTATATCTAACAGAGCGCCATTCTTCTTTCCAGATGTATATGTAACAGGTACTAACCAGCGTGGTAGTGAAACAACTACAACTACATGGGCAAAAGCAGATGGACATTTCCCATATATGTATACAAACTCCACAGGCATTGAAACAGATTCACTAGGTAACACACGTGACGAAGGATTGCCAGTTGATGGTGATACTGGTGGATTGTATGCACTAGGTTATATTAACACAGCAATTGACACAACTTCAGCAAGTATTTCGATTCTAAAGCAACAAGTTGATGCTATGAACTATGCTTATAACAACTGGGTAAAACAAAACGTTGATCCTAAGTATTACAGTGTGTATGAATATAGAGTTCCAAGAAGTAGATTTAGCCAAGATAAATTAGATGGACAAATTCGTAACCAAGTATATAGTGATGTAGCAACAGGTGAGTTCCAAGGCACAAACGGTGTTGTTGTAAGAGCAGGACAAAGTGTTACAGAAAACGAAGAGCAAAAAGTAGCAGAGAGCCAATGGGATATTGATTTTGGTAATGTTATCATGCTTAAAATTGAATTTAGTTGGTACGGTGCTGTTGGTGCATTGTTCTTAGCGTATGTTCCAGTAGGCAACGGCGAAGCACGTTGGGTTAGAGTACATCACCTACGTTGTTCAAACCAACTTAAAATATCATCGCTAGGTAATGCTACACTACCAATTACATATAACGTGTACGGCGGCGGCACTGACGCAAACTACGGATCTCCAAATGTACTACCAAGTGCATATTCAGGACCGTATAGTGATTACATTGTTAAGTACGGTGCGTCTTACTACATTGACGGTGGTGATAGAGGTACAGTTCGTTTGTACAGTCATACCAATCTACAACAGACTGTTGTACAAGGCAATCAATGGACAATACCAGGAGTACCTGTACAAGGAACTGATGCTATAGGAAACTTT